>Ga0131853_10020762_pt1 | contig 11926 bp, 8 predicted proteins | sample TergutLab28metaG_FD_92764 | JGI IMG/M metagenome (GOLD analysis project Ga0131853, IMG submission 92764) | Labiotermes labralis P1 segment gut microbial communities from Petit-Saut dam, French Guiana - Lab288 P1 (version 2) (version 2) | ecosystem: Host-associated > Arthropoda: Insects >...
AGTTGGCGGCTACGCCCTACTATTCCAACTGCATTTTGGCGGCTGCCTCCGGTTATTGCACCTCCGGGGCTTAGGCGTTCACCGCTTAGGGTCACGATTTTATATTGATATTTATATTTTTTATGAATTAAAAGTGCGTTGTTTATATTATCTATAATAATAATATCTCCTAGAAGATGGGTGATAATATTTTTGTATGTTTCTTCTGTCTCAACCAAATTTGATGCAAGACTAATAAACCCGGGTTCGCTTTTTACTCGAGTTAAATCAATATTTTTTCCTTTTATGGCTGTAAGGGGTAAGAAGGTTGCTCGACCTTCACGGTTGGATTTTAACATTTCAATTGACAGTTTTGCATCTTCTTCTGTTTGGGTAATAATATTTTGAGCTGCACCGCCAAGAGCTATTTCAATAGCGACTTCGTATTCTTTTTTTACCCCAATAAGCTCACTTACTGCTCCACAGATTCCTTTAAAACGTGGGTCTGCATTTTTTTTGGCAAGGACTGCTTTTACACTTTTATAGTAGCCTTCATGACCGCTTTCAAGTGCCATTAGCGCACGATATCTGCCTCTTAGTGCTGTTAAGTTTTCTTGGTTTTTGCGTAGATCTAACTCTATCTCTTTCGATTCTCTTGATAGGTTTCCATATGCTGCTTCATAGGAATCTTCACTTTTTTTGGCTTTTTCCAGTTCATTTTGGCAAACAAATAAATCTTCTTCGCTTTTTTTTATTGAGGATTTTTTAGTTTCAAGATTTGATTCATGGTGCTCTATTTCAATATTTAACCGCTCTTTATCTTCTTCAAGGCGGTTATAATGTTTTTCTTCATCTAAAACATCAGCAAGGCTTTTAGCTTGTGCGTTAATTCTTTCCATCACAACTGCATTTAATTTATTTATTGATTCAGTTTCTTTTCGCAACTCTTCCTCTAGTTCATATGAGATTTTTAACTCGTTTGAAAGTTCAATATTTAATGCTTCAAGTTCTTTTTGTACTTTTTCTAAACTTAAATTCTCACTTTCTTTTTCTTCATTTTTGGCAAATATACTTGCTTTACGTTTATCAAACTCACTTTTTAAGCGAGTTATATCAGCTTTGTTTTGATTTAAACTTTGGTTAAGAAGGTTTATTTCATTTTGTTTTTGTTCTATTGCTTTTGTTGTTTCAAGAACTATTTCAGCTTGATGACGGTATTTAAGCTCTGATTCAGATATTTTTTGTTTTAAAATTTCTCCAATTTGCCTTGCTTCTATAAGCAGAAACTTCTCGTCTTCTGAGTTTAAACGTCCTGTTTTTAAAGCTTCTTCTGTTTGCTCAAGTTCTAATGTTATTCGGCTTATTTCGCTTAAAAAAATATTTACATGAATACTTTTATACTCATCTCTAAGTAGAAGGTATTTTTTAGCTTCTTCTGCTTCAATTTCAAGAGGTTCAAGCTGTTCATTTAGCTCGGAGATTATATCATCAACTCGCTTACGGTTTTGCTTTTCTCTTTCAAGTTTGTTTAGTGTTTCATTTCTGCGAGCCTTGTATTTACTTATACCGGCTGCTTCTTCAAATATATGCCGTCTGTCCTCTGATTTTAAGCTTAGTATTTCATCAACTCGTCCTTGTCCAATAATTGAGTAACCATCCCTGCCAATTCCTGTATCCATAAAAAGCATTTGAATGTCTTTTAAACGGCATATCTCCCCATTAATTAGATACTCACTTTCACCGGAACGGTAAACTCGCCTTGTTACTGTTACTTCGTTAAAATCTAGTGGAAGCCCTTTATCTTCATTGCTCATTTTCATTGTAATATCTGCAAAACTTAGTGGTTTTCTATGGGCACTTCCTGCAAAAATTACATCTTCCATTTTGCCGCCACGAAGCTGCTTTGCACTTTGTTCGCCAAGAACCCAGCGGAGCGCATCTGCTATATTTGATTTTCCACTGCCGTTTGGGCCAACTACTGCGTTTAGCCCTTTGGAGAGTGAAAGTTCAGTTTTGTTTGCAAAAGACTTAAAGCCTGTTAGTTCAAGTTTCTTTAAATACATAAATAAATTTACCTCGAAAAGATTACTATGATTTTGTCAACAATTATGCTATAATGACCACATTAAAACAAGTCCATTTTCAAGGAGGAAATAAAATTGGTTAAATTTATGGCAGGCAAAAAAGGTGAAGGTAAAACAAGGAAGCTTATTGAAATGGCCAACGAGTGCGCAAAAGTAACAGATGGTCACGTAGTTTTTATTGATGACGACAAGAGACATATTTTTGACTTGCACCGTGATATTCGTTTTGTTGAAGCTGGCAAAGGCGAGCTTGCAACATACAGAGAGCTTGTTGGTTACATCTTAGGTATCCTTTCTCAAAACAGTGACATTAACCACATTTATATTGATGGTTTGTCAAATATTTTGGAAAATACAGTTGACAATGAATTATTACTTAAACTTAAAGCTCGCTTAGACAGTATTGGTAAAACTGACCAAGTTGAGTTTGTTATTAGTATTCATGTTGAGCCGGATTCTTTGCCGGTTGAAATTAAAGCTACACTTGTTTAATAGTTTTATATGTAAATAAAAATGCGCTGCCATTAATTAGGTAGTGCATTTTTAATGTGTATTAACCCAAACTGCTGAGAACTTACCTTCTTTTTCGGTATAAATAACGTCTATCTCATTGTCTCGGAAATCAACAATCGAGTCAGAAACAAAATATACACAAGTACCACATGATGCACTAACTTTTCGTGGAACGGGCGAAACTTTAGCTGCTATTCCTTTTTCCTTCAGCAAGCTAAAAAAGGTAAGTGCATCATAGTGGCTGAAAAAGGTAGCAATATACTTATTCACTTTTCAAAGGTTTCTTATTAAAAAATGTGTTATATATAGCTATTGTTAATACAATAGTTGCAGCTATAGCAAATCCAATGGGGGCATTTTCGCCCATTTGACCCGGTGTTGAAGCCAGCCCGAAATTGTGGGCGAGTACACCACCGAAAATCATACCAAAAACAGCGGCAACAGAGTCGGTATTTCCACTCCCTGCCATTACCAATTGCCTAAAAGGGCAGCCACCAAGCAAGACAGAACCAAATCCGACCAAAGTCATTCCAAGAAAATTCCAAAGTCCATCTGTGTGGGCTATAGCCTGGCTTTGAAAGCCAAAGTTAAAATGCCCAAAAATGATATTGCCTATAACCAGCACAACCAGAAATGCGACAAAGGCTGATAGCATTGAAAAGTTTTTGAAGAAAATACTGTCTCTTATACCGCCTACAAAACACAAACGGCTGATAAACCCTATACCACCCATAATCAATCCGGCAATTAGAGAAATAAATAGCGGTGCACGGAAAGATGCAAAACCAGCTTCTGAGGAATTAAGAATTGCAGGAAAGAATATCAGTACAACAAGCAATAAAACGCTCATGATAGGCAATACAAATCCATCTGATTTTGTAATGCTATATGTACGCTTTAGTGAAAAACCTCTATTCAAAAAGAACATTCCACCAAGTATACCTGCAACAAATCCAAATAAGCTAACAATAGCATTTAAGTCACCGCCTGCAATCCTAAGAAGCATACCGGTTGGACACCCCAAAAAAATTAAGGCACCAATTACTACACATGCTCCAAGTACAAACCTTGTTATTGGTGCAGAGCCGCCCTTTGATGCAAACTCCTTTGTTATTAAAGATACAATCAGCGCACCAAGTACTAAGCCCATTATTTCCGGTCTGGCATACATTCCAGAGAGAAACCCATGCAGCCCCAAAGCCCCGGCAATGTCCCTCAAAAAACAAGCAACACAAAGCCCTACATTAAACGGATTTCCCATCGTAAATAGCACTATGGAAATTACTGCAAATAATACGCCAACAAGTGGCAATTTCAATTTTTCAACCATGTTTACTCTCCTGTATAATTTCCTCGTAACCCTATTGTATATCATCGATATAAATACTTGCAATATTAATTATTAATATATACAATGACATCGATTGAGAATTTTTATAACTAGGAGATACTAATGAAAAAAATTTATGTAGATAATAGCTCAACTTCATTTCCTAAAGCTCCTGGCGTATCGGATGCTATTAAAGACTTTTTGGATAATGTAGGATGTAATATAAACAGAGGCGGTTATGAATCGTCATATAATTTGGCTTTGGAAATATTAGACACAAGAAAACAAATCTGTGAATTATTTGGTTTTAACAATCCAAGAAATGTAATTTTTACACCGGGCATAACCTATTCGCTTAATATGATTTTGAAAGGATTTTTAAAGGAAGGCGACCACGTTGTTACAACCTCAATGGAGCATAATGGTGTCATGCGCCCCCTTCACGAACTTTCAAAAAAAGGTATATCCTTTGATATCGCTTCATGCAACAGTGACGGAAGCCTTAATGCTGGGGATATTGTTAAGTTGATAAATCATAAAACAAAAGCTGTAATTATGACTCATGCGTCTAATGTGTGTGGGACAATTTTACCTATCTGTGATATTTCAGAAGTGTGCAAAAAACATGGAATCAAGCTGATAGTAGACTCAGCTCAAACAGCAGGTGTACTTGATATAGACATGTCATATATAGATGCCCTAGCCTTTACTTGCCATAAAGGACTTTTGGCAGCCCAGGGATTGGGCGGTTTTTTATTGAAGAGTGAATTTGCTGATATTATTGAACCGATTATTACAGGGGGAACGGGTAGTAAATCCCATGAAATTATTCAACCCACCGTTTTACCTGACAAATTTGAAGCCGGTACGATGAATATACCTGCTATTATTGGATTTAAAAAAGCTCTTGAATATGTAAAACTTATTGGTATAAAAACAATTTTTGAAACGGAAATGAGATATGCAGAAAAATTCCTTTATGAAATAAGCAAAGTTAATGGTATACGCATAGTTGGAAAGAGTGATTTACAGGATAGAATTGCTGTAATTTCTCTTGATTTCATAAACAAAGATAATGCTGAAATAGCGTCTGTCCTAGATAGCGAATATGGGATAATGACAAGGTGTGGTATGCATTGCGCACCGGCTGCTCATAATACATTGCAAACATATCCCCAAGGCACAGTAAGGTTTTCTTTTGGACATTTTAATACGATGCAAGATATTGAATATATAATTGCATCTATTAAAGAAATTCTTGATTATGGAAATAGTATGAGATAAAAATTTTTATGAATTTAACCCCTAGTAAAGTCATATGTTTTACTGGGGGTGTTTGTTTTGCGAAGCAGAGAAATAAAAAAAAGAATGGGTATTGGTAAGGTTAGGAAACGTAAAAAGATTAATATAAGTTTACCTACAAAGTTAAACCTACCTCGTTTTCGTATGCCACGAAACATTTCACGAGGTTTTTCAAGAAAAGCTCCTTTTGGTGTTATTCGCCTAAAGCGTTTAAAAGAATATTTTTTTAGGACATGCGTGTTGGCAGTTATTATTTTAATAATTTTTGCCGGTTGGAGTCTTTTTCGTCCCGGAATACGCATAAGAGTTGATTCTGAAACAGTGGCAGCGTTTCAAATTCCTCATCGCTCAATTGAGATACTTAAAAACTACGCATCAGAAAACGGAATCTACTTTCCGGAACTTTTTGCAGTGTTTAACGCAGAAAATAATTTCTTTCCGGAAAAATCAGCAGTATATGACCTTAGTGTAATTGAAGCCTTGTATATAAATGATTTCAATCAGATAAGGCGACGCTACAATAGCCGAAGTTTAAATCCTTATATAGAAATGTTTACAAACTTGTTTGATGAAATTGAAACATTCCCAATACCAACGGGGTGGTATGAATTTGACAGCGGAACAATGTTTGGTGATTCATGGGGGGTAGATCACAATTTCCAAGGTAACAGAACACACATGGGTACAGCAATAATAGACCGTGAAAATATTCGTGGGCGTGTGCCGGTAGTTAGTATGACAGCAGGGCGATTTGAAGAAGCTGGCTGGGATAGGCAACTTGGATATTTTGTGAGTATTAGAACTCAAAACGGGACATACTTTTTATATGCTCATTTAGACAGCTTAGCTCCTGGTCTGGCTTCCGGTAAGCTTGTAAATGCCGGGCAAAGTATAGGGCAAATGGGAAACAGCGGTGGTGGACGAGATGGGCGAAGTTTTCCTGTGCATTTGCATTTAGCTATTGCACCTGATGTAAGCTTTACCCGTGGCAGGTTTTGGATTAACCCCTATCCACTACTTAGATATTTTGAAAACTCAACATGAATAAAAAAGTTTGCTTCGCAAACTTTTAACAACCAGTTGTGAACACCGAAACCGAAGGTTTCGGCAGGAAAATGCGGAGCAGTTTCCTGGCACATAAAAAATTTTTTCTATTAATGTATAATTTTATCTTTAAGAACCCATACTGTAATCGTAAACATTTTTAAGCGGTACTTACAGAAGGGAGGTTTGAGTTCGATGGATAACAAAAAGCACAATACAACAGACGCAAACACCAACAACAAAACAAACAACAACAGAACAGAATTTGCTGACGACATGAACAACAACACAAACAACGAAAAGAAAAACAAGAACAATAAGTAAGTAAAAAGTTTGCAAAAAAAACAACCCAGCTTTGTTACAATACCTAGCTGGGTTGTTTTTTTAAGTTTGTTAATTTCAAACATTTACAATATTGTTCAATTGGCTATCTTCAATAGCTTTTTTTGCAAGTAAATCAACCTCATCATTAAACATGTTTCCAGAATGGGATTTTACTTTTATATATTCAATATTTATGGACTCAGCCATTTTTCTTGCATATGCTGCATAAGCTTTTGTGTATGGGTTTTTTGTTTTCCATTTTGCTTTTGCCCACATTTCTATTCCGGTATAATCGTAATATAGTTTTAGACTTTTTTTCCCTTGACGTTTGGTGAATTGCATAGCGTACATTGCAGCTTTTAATTCTCCTGCAACATTTCTCATGCTTATAACATCAGGATTATTTTCCGCAGCACTGTGGGTATATTTTTCTTCACCAATAAAAATAATTGCAGCATAACTAAAAATCTTTAACTTATCATTATAACTACCATCAATATAAGCGATAACTTCATCATTTGGGCTCATTAAATTTCCTCGTTTATTTTAATTATAACTCAATTTAGATTTTATGTCTAAAAAAGGTCAAATTAAAATTGGGGCAGCCATAAAACTGCCCCTGTTTTTACACAGCTAAATCTAAAGCCTCAGGCCAATCCTGCATTTCTTTAAGCAGTTTCCCCAAGGCTTTTTTTTCAATCCTTGAAACATAACTCCTGCTGATGTCAAGCTTAACTGCAATTTCTCGCTGTGTCATCTCATCACTGCCATCTAAACCGTATCTCATGATAATTACTTGTTTTTCTCGCCCTCGCAGCACTTTTTCTATTACTTCATTTAAAAAAGTAATTTGAATTTGCAAACCTACTTGTGTCTCAATAGGATCTTTTTCATCTGCAATCTTATCCTCTACACGTACTTCATTTCCTTCTCGGTCAACACCAATAATGTCTTGTAGATAAATGTCACTATTGCGTTTTTTGCTTGCACGGATAAACATTAAAATTTCATTCTCTACACATCTTATGGCGTAAGTTGCAAGGCGAGTTCCCTTGTCCGGCTTGTAGGATGACACGGCTTTTATTAAACCAATTGTACCTACCGAAAGTATATCTTCAATATCTTTTAAATGGTTTGAGTATTTTTTAGCCACATATGGCACTAGTCGTAAGTTGTGTTCTATTAGTGCATCTCTTGCATCTTGTGAACCTGATGCAAATTCCTCAAGGTATCTTTTCTCTGCCTTACCGTCCAGTGGTGGTGGGAAGGAGCTCGTGCTTGTCACCATAAAAACACCTCCCTTGCGATTTATCATATGCTAGGGAAATGTGATTAGTGTATGGACACAAAAATAAAATTGACTTAGGTTTTGTCAAGCGTGTATAGTTTATCGTGACATAGCGAATGTTTCACACATTTTTTGAGAGGAGATGTTAAAAATGGCTTTTCAAATTTTTAGCTCAAATGAATGGTTGTACCCAGATATGCCTAAGGCAAAGGAGACTTTTTTTGGTGAGATAAAATTACATGCTGCAAAAAATGGTCATGTCGGTTTTCAAATTCTATTCGATGAAGTCCAAAAAAATGCAAACTTTTACATGACTAATAAGCCGGATTTTATTTCAGAGGAGATTTTAACTTTAGTTGATATTTTATGTGAAAAAAATACAGGACCTATTTGTTTTTGTGTAAAAGATGGGGAAGACTGTGCTCCATATACAACACGCAAAGCACCATTTAGAGTCTATGATGCAGCAGCTCCTTTTTCTCAGAAAAAAGATAGCCGTGCTTACTACATTTCTTTTAAGGTTGGAAAAAATGCCGAGGCTGGTGAGTACAAATTTGAAATTAAAATTGGTGACAATGTGATTTCTGTTTGTTTTAAAGTGTATGAGGCAAGTGTGCCGGAAAAAGAAACTTTGTTTATTTCCAACTGGTTTGGTACAAACCAAATGGCAGCACAGCACAAAGTCGAAACATGGTCGGAAGAGCATTGGGATATTATTGAAAAATACGCAAAAATGATGCGTAGAACTTGTCAAACTCATTTTCTTATTCCCAAGGAAGCTTTTATTGCTTCAAGAGATTTAAGTGGGAAATATCACTTTGACTACACACAGGTCAAACGAATGATTCAACTATTTTTGTCTCTTGGTTTTACTCACATTGAAGGTCCGCTTATAGTTCACCGCCCCGATTTTTGGGCAGACCACTTTATTATTGATGCAGTGGATAAAACTTACCGTGCTTTATCCGATGAAGGATATGATTATATTTGCCAATACTTAAAGGCGTGGGCAGATTTTTTGAAAGAAAATAACTGGCTGGATAAGCTTCATCAACATGTTGGAGACGAGCCGATTCCTGAATGTGCTCATGAGTATCGTATAATCGCTGGAATAGTTCGCAGGTTTTTGCCCGGTGTTCCTCTTATGGAAGCTGTTGAAATGTCAGACCTTGATGGTGCTGTTGATATTTGGATTCCAAAAAATTCATGGTATAACGAACACCAAGAAGAGTTTGAACGGAAACGTAAAAATGGTGATACTTTGTGGTTTTACACATGCTGCTACCCCGGCGGGCATTATTTAAACCGTCTTTGGGATATGCCCCTTATCCGCACAAGATTACTTCATACAGGAAATTACCGTTATAATATGACTGGTTTCTTGCATTGGGGATTAAATTTTTGCGATTTAGATCGTGACCCATTTAACCAAGAAGAAATATTTTTCCCACCGGGTGACACACACATCACATACCCGGGAGATGGTGAGCCGTGGGGAAGTATGCGTTTAGAAATGATGACATGTGGTGTAGAAGATTATGAACTTTTAAAGCAATTAGAGAAAATAAATAAACCCCTTGCAGATAAAATTGCAAAAAAATGGCTTCCGGCTTTTAATAATGCAAATGAAAATGTAGAAGAGTTTGAAGAAGGCAGAATAGAACTTTTGGAAGCGTTGGAACAAGCAAAAAGCTTTGTTGCAAAAAATGTCAGTCCACTATGTAAAATTTTTCAAGATGAATGTTGCCAAAATGAGCAGTATAGCAGTGTGACAGCGTTAAAAGGTGAGCGAGTTTCTTATCAAATAAGTTACAGTGGCAAAGGATTTTTAAAAGGTATTGATGTTCATATAAAATCAGATATTGCTGAGTATGTAAAATTATTTTATGTTGACGCTGTGCCATGTGCGCTTACAAACTATGACGACCCGGATGATTATTTGCTTCGTTCTACTCCCGGTTTATATCCGGACATACTGCGCCCGTTGGAGAGGGTAAGCTTACTTCCATCGCAAACTCATAGTGTTTGGGTTTATGTAGATACAGAAAAAATTGAAGCAGGTATATACGAAATTGAAGCTAAATTTATTTTACCTGACGGGGACAGGAAGCTTGGGAAAACCATTTTTACACTTGAAGTTTTAGCGGCAGAACTTCCGGAACAAGAACTTGTTCACACAGAATGGTTTTATATAGACTGCTTATCTACTTATTACGGTGTAGAAATTTTTTCGGATGAGCATAAAAAAATAGTTGAAAATTATGTTGCTCATTACGCAACTCATGGAATGAATATGATTTTAACCCCAATTTTTTCACCGGCATTGGAAATGAATGTAGGCGGTGACAGACCAACTGTGCAGCTTGTTGATGTTACTCAAACAGAGAATAGCTACAAATTTGATTTTACTAAATTGGCTTGGTTTGTGGGGCTTTGCAAAAAATATGGAATAAAATATTTTGAGTTTTCACACTTGTTTTCACAATGGGGGGCAGCTTACTCGCCAAAAATATTTGCAATAGTTGATGGAGAATATAAGCAGATTTTTGGTTGGGATGTAAAAGGTGATTCACCGGAGTATGTAAACTTTGTAGAGCAGTTTCTAAAAGCACTTGACGGGTTTATAAAAGAAAATAACTTGCAAGATGGTGCATATTTGCATATTTCCGATGAACCCGGGATGTGGTGTTTAGATACCTACAAAACTGCTTCTGAAACAATTAAAAAGGCAAATTTGCCTTATCCTGTGCTTGATGCCATGAGTGATTATGAGTTTTTTAAACTTGGACTTGTAGACCGTCCGGTTTCTTCAACAAATCATATTGAAGAGTTTATGGCAAACAATGTGCCGAATTTGTGGGCTTATTATTGTTGCTGCGAGTATAAAAATGCCCTAAGTAATCGTTTTATTAACATGCCTAGTGAGCGTACAAGGATTATTGGCTTCCAGCTGTATAAGTTTGAAATGGAAGGTTTCTTGCATTGGGGATACAATCACTGGTACTCAGGTCGGTCAACAAATCAAAACCTTGATCCATATAAAGTTACCGATGCAGATTTTTGTTTCCCTTCAGGCGATGCATTTCTTGTTTATCCGGGAAAAGATGGGCAGCCAATAAACTCAATCCGTATGATGTTGGTAGAGCAGGCGATGCAAGATATAAGGGCGTGTAAAAAGCTTGAAGAGCTTGCTGGACGGGAAAAGGTTATTGAAATTTTGGATAATGGTGTCGAACTATCTTTTACAAGTTATGCTCATTGTCCGGAAATACTTCTTGATAAACGTAAGAAAATTAATGAAGAGATTAGAAAACTGTCTTAACTTTGCATCGTAATTTAAAAAAACAAGCTTATTACACAAAAATAAGCTTGTTTTTTTGTATAAATTGTTTAAATAAGCTTCAATAATTCGTAAAAGACTAATTTTGCGAATAGGTGGTTTTGCACATTGTGATATTAACCATGATAAATTACACAATATGCAAATATTCTTGACTTTATATTAATTTCAGATTAATTTACATGTGTAAATGGTCAAAAGTGCAAGGGGGCTAAGTAATGATTGTTAGCTTTAATGCACAAAAGCGTATGTAATAATTTTGTTATGTTTTTATTGCATACGGGAAAAAGTATCAATTCGCAAAATTAGTCTTTTGTGAATAGATACAAAAGGGCAGTATAATGTCCACAATTATTAAAACGGAGGTAAAAAATGAAAAAGACATTTTTCAAAGTAAGTGCCTTAATTGCTATCTTGATTGCTGTTGCTTTAGCTTTTACAGCTTGTGGCAATGATGACGATGACGAAACAGGCGGAACTACCGGTGGCGGTGGTGCAGTAACAAATGATGGCGGTGGAACTACCGGTGATACAGGTTCCGGTGGGGTGAGCGACGAAGAGCGTCGTGCGTCAATTCATGGTCATGTTGTTTTTGCTGACTATGCATGGAACGAACACAGACTTCACCATCAACTCCATATTGACAGATTTATGGAGCGTTTTCCTAACATTACAGTAGAGCGTATCTACTCTGATTGGAATATGCCGGAAGACCTTACAGC
>Ga0131853_10020764_pt1 | contig 11925 bp, 11 predicted proteins | sample TergutLab28metaG_FD_92764 | JGI IMG/M metagenome (GOLD analysis project Ga0131853, IMG submission 92764) | Labiotermes labralis P1 segment gut microbial communities from Petit-Saut dam, French Guiana - Lab288 P1 (version 2) (version 2) | ecosystem: Host-associated > Arthropoda: Insects >...
GCTGAGTGGACCCCGTTCCAGACCCACTACTACTCAGAAAATCTGGTAGCGCCGGGGATCGAACCCGGGACCTCTGCATCTGTAGCCAGAAACTCTGACCACTAGACCACAGAGGCGGTCAACCAGATGTAACAATAATAATTTTGTTAATAATTTCAATCAGCTCAACATGTTTCGGGCGATAACTTCGCCCATCCTCAGGAGCACTAGACTGTGTTTACAGATTGATGCACTACGCCATTCCAAATTTTCGTTATTTAATGCGCGCGCTGCCTGCTGGTCACCAGCAGGCAGCGTCGTCGGTGTATTATACCACAAGCTGTAAACACGGTCTAGTGCTTCTGAGAATGGGCGAAATTATCGCCCGAAACATGTTGAGCTGATTGAAATTATTAACAAATTTATTATCGATGCATTTAGTTGGTTTTTTTATATTATTGTATTAATGATGCACGATCACACAAACATTAAAATCTGTGGATGTCCGCAGACAGAGCTGTACCACAAGTGGCTTGCTTCTCTACTGGATTCCAGCAATTCCCGCAAAGCCAGGCATTCTAAGTACTTGTCAGACCACATTTTGATATTAATACGCAAACTAAAATGGTGTAACTTAATTCGTAACTCGTGTTCCCTGAATATAGCAGGATGAAATGTGAAGCAACCATAAAGCTGGTTTCACCAAGCGTTTTACGCAGGCAAACTGGCAGCTCCCGGGCACAGCTCTTTCATATTACATGCCTGGAGGGAATGTAACACAACGCCGGAGATCTGCAGCCCGCAGCACTGTGGAAATAACGAAGCAGACAAAATTGCCGACAAATTCTGCGCTTTAATTTTGCCTGTAGGTGAGTCTTCAGATAACAGAGATTGCTTCAGTCAGGTAAGGGAGGTTAAGTTGGAGAGATGAGACGCAGAACATCATGAAGAAGAAGTTTACTTGGCATTAATACGAGAGGGGGTAGTGGGGTGACGGCCGTACGCTGTTCTGGTACGTGCCCTTCACCAAGCATGGCTAGGCCAATGGAGTGGGGCACAAAATTTGATGCAGTGGGAGAAGAACGCACACCGGGAAGAAAAGAAATGCACACAAAATTTTGAATTGGAAACCTTAACAGGAAACACCACTTGGAAGACATACGTTTGTACCAGACGGAAGTATTATGATGGTTTTTAGAGTATCATACACGTTAGGCATATGGGCTGGTGTTGGCCTGAGAGAACACGGGATGATACGTGTTCCATATGACGGAGGAACAGTTCTTGAGCAGATGCGAAGCGATTAGCTTCCGTGGTGTTAGTGACGGAAAGTGAGTGACCTTTGGCCTAATCTCGCTATCAGCTTGCAGCACTTCCTTGGTACTCGGTCCGGGCTTCAAGACAGGAACACTCCTCTGCCTCCATAGGGAGCCGATTTTGGGCAGTTCAAGCCAATATTCACAGATTCACAACATGCAGCTGTGTAATTCGTCTTGATCCTATAGGTTAGGACGCTGACCACCAAAAATACGTAAAACATACGAACGGTGCCTTGTTGCTTTGAAGAGACAAGACGTACAGCATAGACGAAATGGGCTGTATCTCACGAGCCAGGTTACGCACTCAGCTGCTACAGGAAGTAACTCACGAGCCAGTTTAGGCACTCAGCAGCTACATGCAGTATCTCATGAGCCAGGTTACGCACTCAGTTGCAACGGGCAGTATCTCACGAGCCAGGTTACGCAATCAGCTGCTACAGGCAGTATCTCACGAGCCAGGTTACGCACTCAGCTGCTACAGACAGCATCTCACGAGCCAGGTTACGTACTCAGATGCAACGGGCAGTATCTCACGAGCCAGGTTACGCACTCAGCTACAATAGGCAGCTCAACCGGAAGGATGTGGCTTGTATGTCAGAGGCCTCCGGTTCGAATCTCAGTTGTGACAACCATCCTGGCAGAGATTTACTGTAGTCTTTCCCAGTCCCTTCAGACAAGTACGAAGAAAGCACATTAAAAATCACTTCCACATCCTTTCCAATTCATTACTCACCATCGTCCCATCACATAACGCTACGCAGTCTGACTTGCTACCAGCGTCGTTAAGCAATCTAGGGGCCGCAACAGCAACACCACAAGCTGCTAACTGCACCCAGACGCTGCAGACCATCTTCCTTCCACCCTGCGGCAGCCTTCTACAAAGGTCGTCGTTACCCACAGTTCATAACCACCACACTATCTCACTCTCCGAAGCTGTAACAACGTCACTCGTGTTCCTAATAATTAATCAATCTATGAACTGACAAAGCCAGTAATCAGGCACACGGTTCGGAATAAAGCTGGATTAATATTCATTACTGTCGACATGTCTGCAGTAACAGCTCCTAACCACAGACCCAGGTCGATCGAACAAGGTGGCCAGCCTACAGCGGACGTGCTGCGTGTTTTCACGAGCAATTGTTATTTACTTTAGTAAGCGTGTTATATCGAACCTTTCACTACGTCCAGTTGATCCACAGACATTTTATTAAATTTGACATCTATTTATTTCGTAACGCACTCATAAGCATTACATTGTATATTTCGTATATTTTGTATTTCTGTATCACTGTTTATACGGCTAAATGTTTTGTATGCTTCTGTTTAATTTTGTAAATTATGTATTCTTATTGTTATGAGTATGTATTCTTATTGTTATGTATGTTCGGTTCTGTGTATACTGTTTCACTGTGTCGTTCTGTGTATTGTTTGTGTGTAAATGTGTACTGTACTGCTGCCACCGGGTGTCAACCCATTTGCAGTTAACAAATATATATATCAAACGTCGAAAGACCGGACGAATACTGAACAATAAAACTGAACTGACGTGAAGCGATCTAATTTGAGGTTAGTCTGCAATCCATGAGGAAGTAACAAAAACCAGGGCAAACTGCAGTCAGAATACCCAGTGTATGGGCAGAGATATTAAGTCAGGAACCTCGAATACTAACTACAAATATGACCACTTTATTGCAACATCAGCAGAGTACTCGAACCCCGAAACCACGCCCTGTTACATCGGCCCTGACACAAATGTAGTTACATGTCCTGTCTCCCGTAAGAGACAGCCATGCCCACTGTATCTGGAACGGCTGACGGTACACGCAACACGCAATGCAGCTTCATTTACCGCTTAGTTACACTTGCAAACTGCTGCACTCTGAAACATCGCCTATCAACTGGGCAACCCTGTGCGTCGACGTGACAAGGGGCATTCAATCGTGAAAGGGAATACACTGAAGGGCTTCCGGAGGGAATGAAGAGAAAATGCAATTCCTTTTCACCGACGTATTTCACTCCCCCCAAGACACTCATCTGACACTCTTGACACTCTGCCACACAGTGCTGACACTTCCTTATTCCAGCGCCGGCCGTCTAACAACGCTGTGCCCAGACAATTGCACAAATTACAAACCCAAGTATGGGACCGTCGCTCTGCTTGCTACATTCCTACACTGAAGGTAAGAAGTCCGGAAGTCGAGAGTAATCTTAATCACAAGTACCGGTACTGACGGCAGGTCTCATGTACTGTGACAATGCGTGCTGTCATCACTGCTTATCAATGTTTCAGAGAAAACTGCGTCTTCTCTTTCTTCTTCCTCTTCTTCTACTCCTCCCCTCCCCCTCCGTCTTTTCCCCTCCTTTTTCTTCTTCTCCTCCATCTCCTCCTCCTCCGTCGTCTTATCCCCTTTTTTCTTCTTCTCCTCCTCCTCCCCTCCAATTCTCCTTCTCCCCCTCACCATTCACCTTTTTCTTCTTCTCCTCACCACTCTTCTCCTCCTACTACTTTTCCTCCTCCTCCTCCTCCCGGCATGCCAGTACCCACACAAGAACACACAAACATCTCACCTCTCTGTCAGCGACCTACACCTCCACGCGCCCACAACTTTTCCCCTGGTCTGTAACGTACATGGAAGACGCCGCTTACATCTGCCATGTACTTTACGGGAATTTGTTTATTTGACGCACAGACAGACAGACAGCTTCATAAAAACATCCTGTCGCGATACCAAAGTACGTGTTAGGTTTGCATGACAGAAATACAGTACAATAAACCGTAGGCTAACGGTGACGTGCTGTCCTTACGTCGATCACATTTCTCGTTGCGTGTGAGTACCGGTACTTTACGTACGGACGTGTCACGCGCTACCATGGGCCGTACGTCTGTCTACACCGCAGGGCACTATTTTACCCACTGCACCTTTCCGAAATGTGAACCGCTGTCAACTTCGCAACAGATACCGACAGTCAATCAGTAACGGCAAATATAAATGTTCATTTATCGGCCACATAAAACCTACAGGCCACTGGCAAGCACCCCCTCTCTCTCGCTGCAGTAAACCCGAACCACTAATGTCCCAGTTATCGCTTCCAATAAACTCTGACATATAATGCCGCTGTGTAAGCCGCGGTTTCTCGCACAAAATTCTAGCATCAGACGATCAGAACCGGACTGCCGCAATTCCTGTATACTATTAGCAAAAGGTGCACAAGAACACTGCACGATACTGAACGTGTGTCCGACCGGGTGTGCCAGCTGCGATGTTATTAAAATAGTTCGTACTAGATTCGCTACTGCAGTCCACGCTAAAATGTAATGTGTCAGTCTCACATGTCGCACGATTCATACAGAACCCAAAGACACATCATCGTAGTCGTCGTCATCATCATCATCATCATCATCACCATCTGTCCCAAAACGGCATTATCCCGATGCCCTGAAGTAATTCCTACACCACACCATGTCTGAGAACCAAAACACAAATGTCACTGCTTAACAGCCTGCAGCGCTATAAAGGCACAAACAGCTGCATCTCGGTACAGCCAGAGAAATCTCAGGCTCTGCTGAACAAGGTGCACCTTCACAGAAATGATCGTTTCGAACGCATGTTACTTACCGTCAGTATCACTGTCACTACGCATATCGACCGACGCTTGATGCCACAAGCACCCCTGCGCGACATTTTCAAATCGAATTTTTCACACTTCAAGTTACAGTGGGTCACAATGACAGTTACCCTTCGCCTCGCTAATTGCCGTTTTCAGGCGCGTTCGCAAAAGTGCGGTAGGTAACTATAAGCTTCGTCATGTCCGTCCGTTCGCGTGAACAACTCGGGTACCACTGGACGGATTTTCGTGAAATTTGATACGAGTGTTTTTCGACAATCTATCGAGTAACATCTGACAAGACTAACGGGCACTTTACATGAAGACCAATATACATTTATGATAATATCTCGCTTAATTCTTCTTAGTATGAGAAATAGTTTACACAAATTTGCAGAGAAAATCAAATCACAAATTTTGTGTTCAACAACTTTTTTTCCTAAAATCGTGCCGTTTATGAGACAATGTGGAAAAATATTGTACAGCCGGACAGGTCACAGATAACATTAAGGTGCATGATCATTGCATGCTGGACACCTAACGCTACAAACACACACTCTGAATATATAATACTTATTGCTTTTCCACTGCAACAATGGTTGCACGAACATCCCTCAATGCAACGTCACACGTGCATTGCCATTGCTTTGTTGTTGTAATCAAGACGGTGTAACATAAATAAATGTTTCACATTCTGTAGTCATGAGCGGTAGGCAGAATGGCGCCCATTTACGAAGTCGCACGGTCGCCACATTCACAGATCCGACACAGCAGCGTCAAAACCGACCCGCAGAAGTCCTGGGCGTCTCCGTGCGTCATGTCCGTGGCACGTCAGCCAATTTCGTACAAATAAGAACCGAAAAGTAAATACTTATCCACTTCATTCATGTGACGTCAGAAATCGGCCCACCAAACCAACACACGACCCCAGTAAAGACGAAGCGCAGACTGCTTTATTTAAAGACCCAGTTCGTACCGCGCAGTGAACACATTTCAACTCGGTTATAAAAACCAATCAGTTTTTGGTGTAAGTGGCACAAGTCGCTGTTTGTTCTCAGATAAATACAAAACACATAAATACAGTGTGGGCGGAGCATACGATCCTCGAATGTGAAACCTGCTGATGCATCACGTGACCAGTAGGCTGTAAAAGGTTAATGTAGGTTTTTGCTGGCATTTCACAGTGACAAACTGTACTGAATGCGATGCAAATTTTATGTTGTTATTTGATTAGGGGCCAGGACTCGGTTCTGAAGTTCTGCACAGTGCCACTCAGCTAGACTGTGCGTCCCTCAGCTCAGAATGACAAACTCGTCCAGCCTTAGTAACGCTCTTCAATCGTCAGTTCATAGACACGTGTTTCTGTCCTCAATGGACCGCAGTCTAATTCTTCAACAGCACAATTAAGCGAAATACTTACAAACATTCACACGACATTCATGGAGCAGACGATTCCTTCAGAAGCTAATGGTTTCTCAGCTATTCAAAAGAGTCCCCCCTTTTTTAAGAAGCTGGACGTTCCATTGCAGGGTTCACAAGAGCCCCCCTATTGCTGCTATTCTCCGCCACGCCTTCCCGTGCATTTCCTTAAGACCCCTTTTAATATTATTCCCCCACTTTCGACCAGGTCTTCAAAACGGTTTCCTTAGTTCCAGCATTCTCAGCAGATATGAGTTCTGGCGATGGGGGAGACGGTATATAGGCTAGGCTACAGGTTGGACAAACAAAGAGACTTGGTTCAGTACTCTACAGAGGCACGAGGTCTTTCTGGCGTGTAAACCGTCCAAACCGGCTCTGCGGCTAACCCAGCATCCTACTGAATAGGCAACGCGGGTTCTTTCCCAGCGGTTGGAGTCTAATAATCTACTGTCTCGTTTGTGGAAGTCGAATAAAATACCAAATATTTCCGTACACAAGCCTGTGTCCGCTTACACCGAGTGTTCAGCAATTCACAGTGTTTATGTCTAGGTGTACAAACAAAAATTTTAAACATGCTGTACGTCAATTAACAACACGTATTTCCCAATATTAAAATATCTCACCAAGTCTCATAAACCATACATCGTTCCAAATGTTATAATCACTTCCTGCCTTGTCTTCTCTGTAACTTTCAGCTATTTTGTTATTTTTCATTCTGTTATGCAAATCATCATCAAATTTCACAGTTCGTCTGCATCATTATTACATTCAATGAACTATTTCACACGCCCTTATTATCAGCATAAAACTTTAACAATTCAAACCTATCCCGCCTAGTTATGCCCACAATTAAACGTATTCTCCTTGTGTCAATAAATTCAAGATACTTATGGCAGTTTTGAAGAACCGAACATAATACTGTCGCTCCTCCACACAACTAGCGCTAGATACCGACCAGCTAGGGCAAAACGAACTAACTCAATGAAGCCGCAGCAAGCCCAAATCGCTGTCACACATTTTAGGTTCTAGCAGTCACTGGACCCAAAGTAAGTGAGCTACAGTCTTAAACAGACATACATAAAATCTGTAGTTTTATGAGTTTTGTCAGGAAATTGGACATTATTGAAGTCACTAGGCTAATACTTGTATGAATAAGTGACTACCCATTTGAGAAGGTTTTCAAATAGAAATAGGTGGAAGTAAAACAACAAAGAGGGGTGAGATAGATATTAATGAAACTAGCAGCAGGAAACATACCCACATTAGTGACGTCCCAAACTGCCGTAAGTCCGTGTATATGCCGAATCGCTATACGGCAGTAACAAGTTAGCAGCTTGGATTTTACTGAGGGAGGCACAGAAATTACACGTTTCTGAGAATAGGGTGCTCTGGGAAATACTGACACCTGCGACGAACAAGGCGAGTCATAAGTCAGGTGGGAGAATACATGTACACGAGAAATTCCGTCATTTGCAGGTCCATAGGTAAGCGGCATTGCTGCCAGTATTCGGTAGACGTGGAATACACGCAGTGCTTTGTTGGGGAAAGGTTCATTTGGAAAACCAAGAAAGAGATAGGTGGTCAAAATGGATATACGTTTCGAAAACGACGGTGGTTCCTGGACTATTTCCTCTTGCTATCCAACAGCAGGCTTTGCCAATAACGGGGATCAAAACTTGGTGGGTTTTGATACCAAGGTCACTCAAGCGGACAGCTGACTGGTTAAAACATACACAATTCTTTGAACTTAATTCCACGCAGTTAGCAATTACGCTTCATTCATGCACAATGTCCGATATGGCACGGTTCGTACAGGAATACACGACCGTTTGGCTGCGAGCTCTTTGATGTCGTTCCATTAGCGCGCGCACAAACGCACTCACACTCACACACACACACACATACACAGAGTCCGAACAAGAGAATAACTTCCTGTTGTACGACACGTAATGAACCCTTCCGGTTCCTACAAGAGCACAGCGAAGCTGCAGAGGCACACTGGGTACATCAGCGCAACGCGTCACTGAAACACACCGCATCGGATCACATTCAATAAGAACAGTCTGAATGGAAGCGGCGATCAGCAGCACGAACCGATACATTACCTGTAATCCTTCTAATGACAAACTTGTGACAAAATACTTCTCTCTGACTGAAACTTTTGTATGTATTCTTGCTTGCACTGGTTCAAAAAAAAACTGAGCATTAACCTGCAATAAATGGTCGAACGATGCCTTCAGCAAACGCCGACAAACACGAAGGTATCTGTAATTAAGATATCTGTTATTAAGGTATCTGTAACTAAGATATATGTAATTAAGATATTTGTGATTCAGATATCCGTAACTAAGATATCTGTGATTAAGATATATGTAACTAAGATATCTGTAACTAAGATATATGCGATTAAGATATCCGTAACTAAGATATCTGTAATTAAGATTTTTATTCCCGTAATTTCCTGGCCAACGGAACTACATCCTTATTCAAAAGCAGCAGCAAACGGTGTGCTGTGCGTTACGTGCTACAATGTGACAAAGACTAGCGGACTGTATAATTCTGATAGAGTGAGAAGGATATGCTACTTGAACACGAGAACAATGGAGCATATCGGTAGCCTACTGACAATTCGTAGCTACATAAAATGACTGCCAAAACTGCTGTCCTGCTGCGAAACAAGTGTCACTGTAATGAAGACAAATCGCGGCCAGACCATGTTATAGGTGACTGCTAGGGCGGCTGGTTAGGATGGCACAGTGTTCAAGGCATTTATAGGGCGACTGGTTATGAAGAAGCCGAAGGCACAGTGGTGAAGGCTATCTATCTATCTATCTATCTATCCATCCATCCATCCATCCATCCATCCATCCATCTATCCATCCATCCATCCATCCATCCATCCATCCATCCAACTCACTCACTACATGGAACAGAGCCCTTCCTGAGAAGCTAACAGATCCAAAGCTAGTCAAGTAATCCCCTGCACCGTGTGGAACCCGAGGCTTATTACTGCATTCACAAGCGCCCGCCACTTGATCCCGTTCTGAGCCAGATCAATCCAGTGCATGCCCCATTCCACTACTTCAAGATCCATTTAATATTATTCTCCCATCTTCGCCTAGGTAAAAGCTATCTAAAGACAAAATAAGTTCTCATTCTATATAATACGCAGTAAAGGAACTGTACTGAGAGAAGCTCCTGTCGGTACAGGCCTACCAATTAATAACTTTCAAGTGCTTACTGATGCTGGGCGGAATAAAGATTGAGAAGCACTAAAGTTCGGAAGTTCTAAGTTACTAACGGCAAACTTCTGAGGATCTAACAAATACCGCCAAGCCTTTCGCCTTTCATAAAGACATAACTTCACAAGATGTCACGCTGATCACATCTCGGCATTCATAAACACGCCGCGCTATGGCAGCCCTGGCATCGCAACTACTCACAGCAGCCAATCTTTCTACCAGAAATCGCGCCATAGGACTGTAATTGTGTCCGTGTGTCCGGACAAGCACAGCCGTACCAACGGAAATTAACATGCGGTACTGCAGCTCCGTCGTTCCTTACATTGCATATCAAGCAACATCAAACAGAAGACTGACTTACGTTCCGGATGAACCTGCTGCCTCCTGAAGATGAAGGCAGCAGGCTCCTTCGAAGCGTCGGCAAGTGTACACCAAGGTACACGACGTAATGCCCTACAGCACAGTTATCTCCACCTACAACAGTTATCTCCGCCTATAACACAGAAATCTTCACATAAAACACAACAATCTTCACCCATAACACGGTAATCACCACCTATAAAACAGTAATCTTCATATAGATCACAATAATCTCCACCTATAACACGGTAATCTCCACGTTTAACACAGTAATCTCCATCTATATACAGCAATCTCCACCCGTAACACAGTAATCTTCACCTGTAACACAGTAATATCCACCTATAACACAGTAATCTTCACATCGAACACAGTAATCTCCACCTGTTGCACGTAATCTTCGCGTATAACACAGTAATCTGAACTCATAACACAGTACTCTCCACTTATAACACAGTAATCTCCACCTAGAACACAGTACTTTTCATATCGAACACAGTAATCTTCACATCGAACACAGTAATCTCCACCTATAACACAGTAATCTCCACCTAGAAAACAGTTACCACCACAGCCCCTTCCGCAAGAACTTCAAATCTGGCGCGCTCAAGCAACTGTGTAATCCTCTCAGAGATTTAAAATCAAACAGGTGCACTTCAAACAGCCACTACATACCCGCAGCTCGACACAGCGCATTCACGTACCACTTCAATCTACTTTCCGTACTTCTGTGCAGAATCATGACATGGTGTGACCAGAAAGAGTAATGCACAAAAATGTGTATTTCCCACGTAAGCCTTAACGCGATGTGTGATTAGCATGCCACGTGGTAGAAACGGAATTATGCAAGATGTTATAATCCACAAAGGGTCAGAGTTCAATGTCATTATGTTTCTATGCAAACATAAACACTGTTATGACATAATGCAATCACCACGTATAATCATCATGCGAGACGCACAAGAACGCCAAGGTCACAGCTAACAAATATCTCGGATTACATGGGGCAGTAAAATGACACGAACAGGTAGGAGATGTAGCAGTTCCATGAGCAGCACCCCAAGAGGGGGATTTCACTTACATCAAGAGGCTCGGAAAACGAGGAAGATAAACACTGACGTCAATAATCCTAAGGCAAGACCGTTAGATCAGAAAGTGAATCTATGAGATGGAACACTCCCAAAATTGAGATCACCGGCTGTAGGTGCGGCAGAAGAGCGAGATAACAGGAAACGGGAACTGCATCACATAACATAATATCCTCACACGACATATTACAGGCACGGAACATGTGAGGGTTGCAACACTAAGTGGGCAGGCAGTCAACTTAACAGAACACATCCCGTTGTGTCTTCGGGAAATACCCCAAAAAATGTTGGTCTGACACAACTGCCTTTTTATTTAAAGGCTACATGTTTCGGTATAGATATCGACCAGCATCACTTAAAAAACACACACTCAATAAAAGCCAGGTAAAAATGCAATATACAAAGCATCATCATGTTTATGTGGGATTCCCACAGTCTCACAGCATTTTGTTTTCCGAAAAATTCTAAAATTATACACGATCGAAGGTGCATATTTTGGTAGACAGATAAAGCATATTCCGAAATTATTCAAGAACATTAATCTGCAATAAAGAATTAACACAGAATATACATTGGAAAAATTATTAAATCTAAAGCAGGGGATAAACACCAATAAATTTTTTAAAACAGTGGCAACTACCAATTAACATGACATGCTGTTCAATAAGATATAAAGAATATTTCCGTGATTTCAAACACGCAAATGGCAAATTTAAATTTACGCAAAATTTGTTACACTACGAACAATCTATTTGTTCTACAGAGAGTATCATAAGAGGTATTTCAAATAGTAAAAAAAAAAAAAAAAAAAAAAAAAAAGAAAAAAAAACACAAAAAAAAAAAAACAAAAAAAACAAAAAACAAAAAAAAAAAAAAAAAAAAAAAAAAAAAAAAAAAAAAAAAAAAAAAAAA
>Ga0131853_10020765_pt1 | contig 11925 bp, 14 predicted proteins | sample TergutLab28metaG_FD_92764 | JGI IMG/M metagenome (GOLD analysis project Ga0131853, IMG submission 92764) | Labiotermes labralis P1 segment gut microbial communities from Petit-Saut dam, French Guiana - Lab288 P1 (version 2) (version 2) | ecosystem: Host-associated > Arthropoda: Insects >...
GCGGCGATTTCACCGCTCTATCTCCAGCACCGCCGTGGCATCCGGCCTCTGGGCGTGGATGAGGATTTGCTCATCGAAGCTACATTTATAGTTCCGGCAAGCGGTTTGCAGAAAGTCTGTCCACCCGTCCGGCGTGTCGGTCACGCCCTGCACGGTAGCGGTGTAAAGGTTTGTGATGCGTTGGAATTTGGTCAAGAAACGGCCTCCCTCATTATTATCTCGCCCCTCTATCGTGAGGGCGTTTGCGCTTGTTCGATTTTCGCTGTTGTTCATTGGTAGCGCGGTCTTGCAAGTCGATTTCGGTAGGCTGTTCTCGTTTAGCCTGTATCTCTACAAGGAGTGTCTTTGCCCAGTCGGGCAACTTTTTCACTTCGCCTATTACATCCAGCTGATGGACAATTACGCGCTCACCAGTTTCCAAACGGATGCCTTCCGCAATACCATGGATACTACTGCCCGTTACGAAAATAAGTTGATGATCTCCATATTGATATTCGGGAATATACATATCTACGCACATTGCAACTACTTTCCCTTCAACGCTTTCCAATCCGTCATGCGGATAGCAATGTTCAGAAGTGTAAAGTTCGGCTGTGCTCCCACGCTCACTATCAATACGCATTTTCCGTTCGATAAGGAGCTTTTCATAGTCAATGCGATCTAATAAGTGAGCTTTCGCTACTTCGTAGTTGTCAAAGAAATGAAACCAGTCATAGCTGTTTGTTTTGTCTTTATAGCCTTTGCACGTGCAATATGGCGGCTGTGCATTTGAATCGTGGCCTAACGCCAAGACACGCTTACCCACCTCTACGCGCTCTATAATCTCATAGCCATCGACATACTCTTTTGGGGAAGCGGGCGTTTCCCGTTTGATTTGTTCACTCATTTCGGTCAAGAAGTGTCCTCCATTTCATCCGAAAGTGATGCTTGGGTCACGTCAAACTTTGGCTCCGTCCACCAGCGGAAGATACTCTCCGCGCTCTGGAAATTCCCCTCATTGTCACGACCACGCCGCTCCCGCACAAGCCGCATCTTCTCAAATGTCCTTATATATGCGGCTTTGTATTTCGGGTATCGCGCAAACTCTCTGAGTGCTTTGGTGTTCATCGGGCAACCGATACACCCGACACGAGAAAAGCCCAGTGCATACAGGGGATTGACTGCAATTTCGTTCTGCCGGATATAGTCCCAAATTTCTTCGGTTGTCCAGTCGATGATCGGGTTAGTCGCCGCCCGTGCTTTTTTGTGGCAGATTTCAAATAACTTATGCGCGTCATCGTTCTCATCCACATATATGACACGCTTCTCTTTCTGCCTGTGGAGTTTTTCGTGTACGCCACGCCCTTTCTTGCGTCTGGCACTTTCGGCCCACCGAACCCCTGTCATAATGTGCTGGTTATCAAACCGCCGCTCCTTAAAATATTCACAGCAGTACCGCACAATGCGCGTAGGGGGCATCAGCTTCTTGGGGATCAGGTTCCACATCGTAGCGCGTGTCACTTTGCCGTCAGCCGTTACAATTTCAGGCGGGAAGTTGATCTTTGTCGGAATACCCTGACTGTCGAGACGCTTAAACACATCTCGAATGTGATACACTGTCTCCGGCGCATCTACCGTTGTATGGTTATGCTGTACCACGAATGGCACACCGCTCTTTATGGCAAGGTCGATCAGAACATCCGAATCCTTGCCCCCACTGTAAGCCAAGATAAGGGTATTGCCCATTTGCGTAGCTATTTCATAGGCTTGGACAATGCGTTGGATGGATTTTTGGATTTTCTTCTCAAGTGCTGGTTCGGCAATCATCATCGTACTCCACCGCCACGATTGCGTTGATCTCTTTGAATTTTCCTTGAAATTGCGGCGTTCAGCTTATTTTCGAGGCTCGCCATATTGTCCCGGCGCAACTCAAGCAAACCGTGTGGTGTCTGCTCGTGGGCTTCTGCCGCTTCCAATCTTGCTTTTTCCACCAAGCCCACAAGCCAGTGGCACTCTTCCTTAGTGATTTCTATACGCATAATTCCCTCCTAACCCAGCACCACAAACTGATTCGCCGCCCTGCCGCCGTCATCGTGATACTGCGGCACAATGTCGATATATCCGCCGCGCTTTAGGCGGTGGAAATTGCGGCTCACGGTGCCTTGGCTGATCCCCAACGCTCCGGCTATGCGCCGCTGGGATAGTTGGATTTTGTTCTGCGTGTCTACAGTGTCGAGCAGTAGAAGATAGAGCAACTTGCCGGAAATGGTACTATCAAGCTGGCCGATCATGCGATATTTTGTGTTCATGGGTAAAATCCCTTTCATTTTCAAAATTGGCACAAAAAAGCGGAGCCTATCTAGCTCCGTGCTCCTGTGCTTTTCGTTGTCGGTCACGTTCTAACTTGCGTTGTCGCAGTTCCAGTGCTTCCACGATGGCGGCCGTTATCTTTTCGGCTGGTGTGCCATCGGGGAAAAAGCGGCTGATTTTGTCATGTGGAATCTTGATTTTTTCTACCTGATTGGGCTTTTCCTCTTGCATGATGGAGAAAATCACATCTTCGGAAAGCCGCCCTGCACCAAACAATTTCCACATTTTTCTTGTCTGTGCATGAGAGGGGGTGCAAGCCTCGGATTCAATGGCTTCAAGAACCCATCTTTGTTGTTCTTCTGGTAGCCTAGCAATTTCCTCGGCAGGGCGCGGGGCGACTTTGAGCGCATCTTTTGTTCCCAAAAACTCATCGTCAACCATCTGCAATAGTTCAGGCACAAGGCTTGCCAGAGTAATATACTGACGGAGTTTATTCTCTTTCTCTCCAACTTCTTCTGCCAAAATTTCACGCGAGGTTTTTCCTTTCAACCTCTGGTGAGATTCACCAGAAGTCAAATCGGTTCGCTGTCCTTGCCGATTCATCGCATCCAACTTCATTTTATATGCTTTTGCCTTTTCACTTGGCAAGATTTCTTCGCGTTGTAAATTGCTGTCTACCATGATGATAGTAGCTTCATCATCTGTCAGATTGCGAATAATACAGGGCATAGTCTCACGCCCTGCCTGTTCACTCCCAAATTTCCGCCGATGCCCCGCCACCATTTCATATCTGCCATCAGCTTTCAGACGAACTAAAGCAGGAACGAGAACGCCATATTGCTCAATACTTTCAATGGTTTCCTGTATTTTTGTGTCCATGCGAACTTTGAACGGGTGATCGGGAAAATCGTCAATCTCAGTTAGGGATAGGTCTATGACCTTCTCCAAATGCGCCGAATCCCGTTCTTCTTGCGTGGAGAAGGGATCAGTGAGGGGGAAAAGATCAGCGGCAGGGGGTAGATTTAGATTTATTCCTTGTGCCATCTGCGACTACCTCCTTTGTTAGTTCGTCGTAGGCCGCCGCAACTTTACTGCCCTTGTCATAAGCGAAAATGCTCTGCCCCACGGCTGAAATCTCGGCGGCTTTTACCGCCACTGGAATTTGGGTCTTGTAGATTTTAAGCTGTCCGCCATATTGCTGGCGCAAGGTTTGAGCAACCTGTTTTGCCAGATTCGTGCGATTATCTACAAGAGTGAGTAGCACCCCATCCACCCGCAAATGGGGGTTTATTTGCCGTTTCACCTTTTGGATGGTTTTCATCAATGCGGTCATGCCCTTGGCAGGGAGATATTGCGCCTGCACTGGCACGATCACACTGTCTGCGGCGGCGAGGGCGTTAATTGTTATCATGCCGAGAGATGGCATACAATCAATTAGCACATAATCGTACTCATGCTTGACGCGCTCCAAGTATTCCCGCAGTGTAAACTCGCGGCTCATGGCGTTGACCAGCGCCATTTCCATGCTGGACAGCTCAATACTAGAGGGCAAAAGGTGTACCCCCTCATCGTGGCGCAGAATGCCGCCGTGGTGGTCGTAGTCCTCGTCGCGGATGATTTTCTCCATAACAGTGGCTAGGGTGATGGGTAAAGCATCATGGTCAGGCCACCCAAGGGCAGTAGTCAGGTCGGCTTGCGGGTCGGCATCAACAAGCAAAACTTTCTTTCCCTGCATGGCAAGGCCGATGCCGAGATTGGCGGTGGTCGTAGTTTTGGTCACGCCGCCCTTTTGATTGCATAGGGCGATGACTTTTGATTGTGGCATAGTGTGAAATCCCTCTCTTTCTCGTGAAATAGAAAAAGCCACCCACCCGTAGGCGAATGGCTATGTAGTAGTGAAAGTGGCAGTTGGAACTACTAATAGTTTGCTTCAAGCTCTTCCTGCCCACTGTATTCGTTTTCATCTGTAGGCGTAGATTGTTTCTTATATAACTTTTCCCACCTCAAGGCTGATTTCATTTTTCTGTTATATGCAATTAACATGGCTTCGGCATAGCCAATAGAGCCAGCTTTCCTCTCTTTTGCAGTACGCCCAATATCTCTTGCAGAGTAAATACCAACTTTGTCTTTGAACAAATCGTCCCGCATTGTGTCGCCAAAGGCAACAATCAAATGAGAAACCCCTTTCAACATACTCGCCGACAAAGAATGGGGGTCGCCTTCCCAAGTGCCAATGCACAAACGAAGTGCCCGATCCAACACCTGAAATCCATAACGGCGATAAATATATTCTAATGTTGAAACTGCGCAGATGCTGCGAGGATTTCTTCTTTTCCCGATAACCAACCCATAGGATTCCACTAAAGACTTGATAAAAAGCTGTTCATCATTCTCTGCTTCTATATTTGCCATGAAAATTTCATATGGGTCTAGTGAGCGGATGTGTTTTTGCTGGTTTGCAAAAACATCCGCTTCTTGCGTATATTCCATTTCATCATAAATCATGCACCACACAGGTGTATCACGAGAGCCAGAAACTGTGGCAACAGTTTCTACTGTATGCTGGCCGTTAAAAACATAGTTAATCCCGTCTCGTCGGCTAACTTTTACAGGGTTAATCTGATAAAGGTCAAAATTCTCTGCCGTGCGTTTAATATGGGACTCAGACAGATTCCGCTGGTACTCTTGGTTAGACACTAAGTTCTTAATTGGAATTTGCTCAAAATGCACCTGTGGAACAAAAATACTTAAATCATCCATCAATCATTTTCTCCCTTGATTGCAAATAGCATAGCATCGACCACGGTTTTCAAATGTTTCAACTCTTCTTCCAATTTGTAGCAGGCTTTGTCGGAAGCCTTTGCAAACTTCGCTGTCGCATAGGTGCGCTTGATCGAACTCACCCATGATGGCATAGTGAGGGCAAGGCTGAGTATTTCCGCATCTGGATCATAGGCTGGCATATCTTTTACAGAGCCATCAGGTGTTATAAACAAGTCCGGCTTTTCGATTTTTTTCTTTTTGGGAACAATGTTTCGAGTTCCTGAATAGCTACCATCATTCTCTGACAAATTTGCGCTTATACGGCGTATGTCTGACGGTGCAAGTCTTGAAAGCTCAACAACATTCTCTTGCGACATTTTTACTTGTCCAGACAAAATCTTGGACGGCAATGTCGGTTCGGCCTTTGAAAGAGCGTCAAGCGATTGCGAATATTCGCCATATTTCACAACGGTAGTAGGTGAAATGCGATACTCTCTTCCAAGCCGCTCTTTTGTCCGAATAGCAGAATCGTCAAATCGAGGTTCGGTACACATTATGGTCCTAGCCTCTTTTCGTGTATGCTGGTTTGTCCCAGCGGCGTTGTGAGCACCGACAATTTTTTCAGCTTCATACCTTCTTCCAATCAAATAGCGTCGTGCTTCATCCGTTATATTCCTTCTCCCAAGCTGGTTCGCACATATCCATGCCACTGCTTCTTCTCGGCTCCGCAAGAAGATGTACGAAACTTTGAATGGAATTTGAAGGCGTGTGCAAATTTCATAGCGGTTATGTCCATCGAGAATCGTTTTATTCCAAACACAAAGCGGTTCTCGGCAACCATCATTTTTTATGTTTTCTGCAAGCTGCTTGCGTTCCTCCGATGATAATGGGGGAATCAAATTTTGAAACTCTTCATCTATTTTCAATGTATATATATTGTATTTTCCCATAACATTACTCTCTCGTCCCACAGGCTCTAACAGCGTTTGTAAGGTTAAATTGCACAACACCTTCGCTCCGGACAATCTCACCATATATACGGTATAAGCAACCATCTTGCCATTCTTTGCACAGATGCAATAGGTTCTCCATCAGCGATTTGCTAGTTATTTCACAACATAGTCTATTTCCCGGCCCCCTGTGCGGGAGACGATACGCCCTTGGATCAGAATGGTCACTCGATTGAATGGCAAGGGTGCAATCACTTGGATTAACAAGCAGTAGGATATATTCAGGGGTTCCAATAGAGCGGAGTGTCCTCCTGTAAATTCTGATACAGTTCCTTCTCAAATCAATGGATATAGCTGGTTTTGATAAATGACTATTGCTCATGATGTTCCTCCTTGGGTGGCGTGCCCTCTGCAATGACTGCTGAAGTTGGTTCATTGTTTTCTGTCATGCTAAAAAGCGTATATCCCTTAAATACATCTACTTGGAGGCGCTTGCGATGCTCTTCAACAAGTAGTCCAAATTGGTTCTGCCACTCTGCTGGGAATATTGGAGTGCGAGAGGCTTTCTGCTTGCCACCTTCTATAATAACTCTCTGATACACTTCCGAAGATGTGAGGTCAAAAGCAAACAAGTATTCATTGCCGCTCTGAATCAACTTGCCAAGTAACTTGTAACGATAATCGGGATTCCACTTCATCAAGTCCATGACTTTTGCAAAGAAGACGCGACACGTTACCTGCTTCGGTCGCCTGTGTTCGCCTTTCGTACACCAGATAAACGAATCTTTTTCATCTTCTCTGCTTGGGCGCACCACAAGTTTAAGCTCATTCGGATTTACAAGAATCTGCACATACTCAACATTAGGCATACGATTCAGACAAGCTGTGTTTAATGAGACTTTATGCTTGTTAAACGTAATCGAAGGCTCTCGAAGGTGAGCAAAAAACTCGCCCCGGACTACTTGGTAGCCATCATACTTAAAATCATGATCCTGAATGATAACCTCGCCGGGGGCCAGATTCACATCTACAGAAGTAGAGAGACTATGCGTTATTTCCAATATTCTCCCCTCCGCGCTCTATGTCATCAATTATTTGTTTTATGTTGCTGGTAATTACATCATTACTTGTTACATTCAATGTGTTCATCTCGCTAAATGGCTTGGCTTCTACCGCAACATCCCATGTGCCATCACGATCTATCCCTACTAATTCGCGCATTTGCGCATGGCGATAATAGTTACTGCCAAACCCACTTGCCCATGAAGGTGGAAACGCGACAATATTATCCTTTGGAGTTGTAGTCAGCGGGCGAATATTTTTTGTAAAATACCCCTCTGTAGCAATACCAGGGATAAACACTTCGGTTTCTTGCATATCGAAAACCACAACGGACTCATTATCTTTCTGTCGGCGTATACCACGCACACGATACCTGCATTCAATATCCCAGCCAAACAGCGCATATATCGTATCTAAATATGCCATTCCACTGACTGGGCGAGGGCAATAACTTTCATCACTGATTTTCATCCATCTGACAGCATTTTTAGCTTCTTTTGAACTTGGTCGTATAGCAAAAAGCTGTTCACTTGGATGAACCAACATTTCCACATAAAGCACTTTATCAAATTTCCTAATACATTCTGTGCTAAACCAAAGACGATCTGTTGAAAAGGTAACGCATACTTTGCCTGCCGTATCAAAGAATTGGGAACGGGCAATCTCATAGCCACGCAGATCAAAGTCACCAGACTGCGCTTCAACCTCTATATCCTCTGATTGTAAGTGTGGCGGTTCCTCATAGACACTTGCTGATGCCAAGCGATAATCATCCGCACTGAAAGCAGCCCAGCGGGGATTGACAGAAACAAATCCTTTCAATGCGCCCTCTGAGATTACTTTCAACTCTGGCAGGAATCCCTTGTTTCCGTATTTGGCATTGCTGATTAAGTGCTGAACGGCAATAAAGTCATCCCTTGAAACAATAGCCTCATGATGGTCTTGTTTCCGATATTGATTGCGCTTATTGCGATTGTTTTTCTTGGACAAGTGGTTGAGGTAATTGGGTGTCCACGTTTTTCTGGCAAGAACGTCACCACAATGACGCTCATTTTGCAATATTTGAAGCACAGAACCGGGCGACCATTCTGTATTTCCTTTCTTGGTTTCGCATCTAAGAGACGTTAGCCTCTCTGCAATTTGTCGGCAAGTATAGCCGTAAAGATACATAAAGAAGATCAGCCGTACAGTTATTGCTTCCTCTTCGTTGATAACGAGATTTCCATCCTCATCGTGATCGTAGCCGAGTAATGGGGGTGTCAAAAATATTCCGCGCCGGAATCGCTTTTCAACAGAATCATTTGCAATATTACTCTTCAAGCGAGATTCGTGCTGTGCCAAAGAAGCCATAAAGGAAAGGGTCATTTCGTCATTACCATCGTTCAGAGTATAGATGTTCTCCATTTCAAAGAAAACCCCCACGGGTGGCTCCATAGCGGCCAATTCCCGCGCAAACCCAAGGCAGTCCACAACATTACGCGAAAAGCGAGAAACACTTTTTGTCACAATTAAATCAATCTTTCCGGCTTTGCAGTCTTCAAGCATTCTGTTAAACGCATCACGCTTTTTCGTTGAGGTGCCAGAAATACCTTCGTCGGCATAAATTTCTACTAATTCCCAACCTTCATGCCGAGCAACCATCTCTAAATAATGGCTTTTCTGCAATTCATAGGATGATGTTTGTCGAACATCATCGGTAGAAACGCGAACATAGATTGCCACGCGCCGTGCTCGTTTATCTTCAAATAAATTCTCCTGTGGTGCAGCAGCTATGAGCTCGACCCCTTCTGCATCGGCACTTTGATAGCGAGCGCGCACCTTTTCTTTTTGGTTGCCTTGCATTAAGAGTCCTCCGAAAATTAAGTCGTATATTGTAATTATATGAAGATTCAAGGCAAAAGTGAAATAGCCACAGGTATATCACTTTACCTGTGGCTATTTTTAAGGGAAATTTTTATGATCTTTTTGAAAGAGACTGTAGCAACTGATGGTTTCGCAAGCTATCTTTAGCTGCAAATGCCATTTCAAGAACAAAGCGCCTCTCATAAATATTGCAGTCATCTATGAGAAGCGCCATCTCTGTCCGATATTCTGCTTGATCGTTGGTCTGATTGCCTATTAGCAAAGTGTCTACTGTAGTATCGAGAACATTTGCAATTGAAATGAGTGCGGTAAGGCTAGCTCTTTTTCTTGCCGTTTCAATGTGGCTTATATATGCCACAGACATACAGGCTCGTTCCGCAAGTTCAGCTTGGGTCATTCGCTTCAAAATGCGGACTTCTTTGATGCGCCGACCAATAAGTTCAAAATTTAGAGACATAAATAATTTTCTACTCCTTTTGCTACTATTGTAGCAAGGAGAGTTATTTTCTCAATGCCATACAGCCGCTTGCTCAATGCCAGTAGAGCGGGGAGTATCATGCCATCAGAGCGTAGGAAGAAGGCAAAAAATGAAGAAGTTACTTGCGCCCTAGAATCGCTTTGTGGTATACTGATTTCAAGAAGTGGAAGCATCTCGAAAAATAGCGCAAATGTCTAAATGTCCCAGTCATTTGCAGCAACTAAGCATGGTAGAGAATCTTGTGGCTTGTAAAATTGTTTGGGGTGGCTTACCGCATACTCTGGGAGCGCACCACACTGGCAGTGTGGGGGTCAGCGGTTCAAATCCGCTATGCTCCACCACAATTGAAAAGTAAGACATGAAATAAACATCGTGTCTTGTTTTTTCTTAAAATGTCTCTGGATTCTGTAAGACCATGCAAAGGGAGAACTCACAAAATTGAAAGCAAAACTCGAAAAACTGAAAAAGTAGCAAAACAGGCATCGGTGTAAAACCGATGCCTGTTCTTCTACATGGAGACGTGTACTTATATGCGAGGAGTATTCATAAAATCAAGCCTTCCCCAGTCAAACAACACACCGGGATCAGGCTTATCCGGTGCGTACTCGCTATGTCCTATAATGTGCGTACGGTTCGGCTGAATCCCCGGATGCCGCGCTAGGATGTCATGTAATAAGCGGTTCAGAGCATCATACTGCGCATCAGTAAACCCGATCAGGCTGGGGTCAAGCGCATTGTATTCATCGGCTGTTAAGAATTGAGACATTTCCTCTTGGGTGCCAATGCCAAACAGTTCAATGCCAATGGAATGTTCATTGAGATTGTCCTCATATTCCGGGAAACCTTCCAGCGATCCTGACCCTGCATGGAATGCAATTTGATTTTCGGGAACGATAGAATGAATGGTTCCGTCCCGGTCTATGAGATAGTGTGCGTTTACACCGTAATCTTGAAATATTCCAAGAATGTCCTCCAGGATATAAGGATTCTCGCGGTTTGCGATCACATTGCTGATAAAGTGTATCACAACATGGGTGATTTCCCCCTGCCGTTCAAAGGGGCAAGGATCATCTATGAGAACATCATTGTAGCCGTCATAATCATAGTCGTACACCATCTCGTCTGCCGCTACATATCCCCCTTGAGAAGTGCCGCTGCTACACGCTGTTAAAACAAGCGCGAGTATAGCGAATAGAATCATCCCTGCTATTTTTTTCATTACGCCGTACCTCATCTAAAGTATAAAAAACGATTACGCCGCAACAACGCGTCTCTCCAAAACCTCATTGAGGAGAAATGCCAGCACAATCAAAACAAGCACACTGGGGAAAAGCATCTCCAACGTCGTCCAGGCCATGACCTGCCCGATAAACGCAGAGAGAAGTCCAGACCCGGCACCCAAGGCAGCCAGTTCGTAGCCGACTAGCTTTGTGAAGGAGTCCGGATGGAAGCGGATCTTCGTATCCCGCATGATGCTGGGGAAAACAGGAGCCAGGGCAAAGCCCGCCCCCGCAATGGCGATGATACTGCCAGAAAAAAGAAAGAGAATAACACCCAAAAACACGCCTGAGAGCCCAAAGCGGAAGAGTGTCTTTGCCTGAAACCGATTGGAGACAGACCCGATCACAAGCCGCCCCGCCATAAACGCGCCGAAGTAAGCCGCCGGGAACATCCCCACAAGCCCCACATAGACACCCCGGGACTCAAGGAGCACCGTAGGGAGCCATAGGATCGTCGCCGTTTTGATGCCGCCGTATAAGAAGGCGATCACGACCTGGATCCCTTGGTATCTCTTCTTGCTGAGATAATGCGCTTTGACTGCGGCCTGAGCAAGGGCTTCCAATTTCCATTCAGCCCGCTCCCAAGCCCCTCTCCACAGGCAGAGAAACAAGAGGGCGACAATTCCGCATAGAATCAGCGCAAAAACCAGATATCCAACCCGCCAGGAAGCGCCGATAATCATTCGTGTCATCAAAATCGGACTGAGCATCGCCCCTGCACCCCAGAAGCCATGGAGCCAAGTGAGCTGCCGAGGAGAGACTCGCCGCGCCGCATAGGCGTTGAGACTCGCGTCTACCATGCCCGCACCGCCGCTGAGTGAGGCGGTGGCAACTACAGAGAGGGAAAAATGGGGTGACACTGCCATACCGAAAAGTCCCACTGCCATAAGACAAGCGCCCAAGAAGTCGATCTGCTGTAAGTGGAAGCGTTTTGCCAAGCGTCCCACCTGGCTGCTGCCGAGGGAGTAGAAGATCCCCTGGGTGATAATGATAAAGCCCGCACGTTCCAGCGGTTGACCGAGCTCTTCCCGCATCCAAGGCCAGGCGATCCCGAATGCACCGTCTGCCAGACCCAAACTAAAGATACCGAGGGCAATGAGCATGAGAATAAGATATGTATATTTTGCCTTTGTCATACGCCCTCCTTCAAATCAGTCGCCTCATTGTATCCCATGGTTCCAGACGCGTCAAGTTCATGCGATGAAAAGACGGGTTTTGTGTCATACTAAAGCGCATCAGA
>Ga0131853_10020766_pt1 | contig 11925 bp, 13 predicted proteins | sample TergutLab28metaG_FD_92764 | JGI IMG/M metagenome (GOLD analysis project Ga0131853, IMG submission 92764) | Labiotermes labralis P1 segment gut microbial communities from Petit-Saut dam, French Guiana - Lab288 P1 (version 2) (version 2) | ecosystem: Host-associated > Arthropoda: Insects >...
AAAGCGGCATTTTCGCGCAAAAAAGTGCGCGAAAACAGGGGTTTTGTCGGGTTATATGGAGGGGTAAATTGCAAGCAGGCCTCTGTGGGTTGCGAAAAAACGCTCTTCGAGATGGCTTTTCGCACTCTCAAGCTACACTGCGCGCAACCTCGGTTAAGAGCTCAATCGAAGCCTCTAACAGAACACAGCGAAGCGACCTGCTCCCCGCAGGGGCACCTTGAAAGTTGAATAATTCATAGCGCATAATCAGCCAATTCTGCCAGCATTTCCACCGGCACAACCCCCTCAATATACACGCCATCTTCGCGAAATTCTTCGCAGTCCACGCGGCCGTGCTCGCGCAGCTTGGCAGTCCAGTGCGACATGCTGTAGGGCAGCAGCAGCGTCACTGCCTTGCGGTTTTGCGGCAGTGCAGCAGCAACAGCGTGCAGCAATTCATCCAGTCCCTGCCCGGTTATTGCAGAAATCCGCAGCCCTGGCATGTCTTGTTCTGGCTGAGCCAAATCAGCCTTATTCAGCACCCGCAGCACAGGGATATCTGCCTCGTCACAGCCCAGTTGCCGCAGAATATCGTCCGTCACGCGCAATTGCTCATCACAATCTTCGCTGGAAATATCACAGACATTTAAGATGAGTGTTGCGTTCAGCGCTTCTTCAAGTGTAGAATGAAAGGCTTCCACCAGATGGTGAGGCAAACGGCGTACCAGCCCCACAGTGTCTACCAGCATCACATTTCGCCCGTCGGGCAGAGTCAGCGCACGTGCGGTGGGGTCAAGCGTGGCAAACAGCTTGTCTTCTGCCAGCACACCTGCTTGCGTTAGTGTATTCATCAGTGTAGACTTACCCACGTTGGTGTAGCCCACAATCGCTACAGCCTCCGCACGATTTTTGCGGCGGCGTTCACGTAGCAGCTCGCGTTGTTGCTCCAGTTCTCGCAATTCAAGTTCCAGCTTGCGAATGCGTGATTTCACGTGTCGGCGGTCGGTTTCGAACTTCGTTTCGCCGCGTCCGCGTCGTGCACCTGCGCCTCCGCCGCCTCCGCCTCCGCCCTGGCGCGACAGCCCATACCACTGCCCGGTGATGCGCGGCAGGGTGTACTTCAGCTGTGCCAGCTCAACCTGCAATTTGCCCTCGCGGCTTTGTGCGCGTGCAGCAAAAATGTCCAAAATGAGCATTGTGCGGTCAATCACGTGGATAGCAATATCTGTGGCGTGTTCGTCCGGATTGAGCTTTTTTTCAAGGGTGCGTTGTTGAGCGGGCGACAGTTCGTCGTCTATAATCACCAAGTTGATGTCGTGCACTTGGCACAGCTCAATCAGCTCGTCCAGCTTGCCCGCACCAATGTAGGTGGTGTTGTCAGGCTTTGGTCGGTTTTGCGTGAGTGTGGCCACTACTTCGGCTTCGGCAGTGCGCGCGAGTTCCGCAAGCTCGGCGAGGGATTCTTCCACGTCGTGGCTGCCGGTATCCACGGCCACTAGCACAGCGCGTTCGGTTTGTATGGTATTGTTATCTAACATAAAATCTCCTTTGGGAAAAAATAAAAGCGGGCAGCCGCAACGGCTACCCGCAACATCAGCAGATGCTACGAAGTTATCCAAAGCGGCGCATGGGGCTGGTTTGGCGGTTGCGTGCATTAAACATGATGTGCGCCTCCTTCTGTAAAATTCACATGTGTACGATTATTATAGCATGGGTGGTGCTACATGTCAAGCGTTTTCACAAAAAATATGCTATACCGGCTTCACTGTCCAAAGGTCGTCAATCATCGTCCAATTCTGCATAAACGGATGGTTCACCGTCCAGTAGCTCACGCCGCCCAAGCCAAACTCGCGCACCAGCTCAAATTTCGCCAGCAAGCTGCGGGCATCTTCAAACCAAGCCTCGCGCTCCTGCGTGCCTTGCATGAATCTAAACCATGGCGACTGCGCACGCGTGTTATACTCAATATTCGCCCCATTGCGTGCCGCGATAATCGGCCCGCCTTGCGCCTGCAGCACCCCTGCCTGTGTGCCGCGTTCCCACGGGATATCCCAAATGTAGCCGTAAGCCGGAATGCCCATGAGGATTTTTTCGCGCGGTATGCGCGTGACGGCAAATTCAATCACGCGGCGCACTTCGTTGATGGGCGACACCGCCATGGGCGGCCCGGTCAAGTGCCCCCAGTCGTAGGTCATCAGCGTCACATAATCATTGTGGCGCCCTTGCTCAGCGTAATCAAAGCCCTCAAAAATCAGCCCCGGCTGGTTATCCATCACCATTGATTCAATTGCGCTGCTCAGCAGCCAACCGTTGCGATGCATCACAACGCGTGCTTCACGCAGCAGGGCGTTCAAGCCATCGCGGGCATCACGCGGCACATTTTCAAAGTCCACATCCAGGCCGGTGTAGCCCTTTTCACGCATCACGCGCACGCAGTTATCCAGCAGGCGTGTTCGTGCAGCGGGGTTGTTGAGCAATGTCCGCGCAGTCTGTGTATTAAATCCCCCGCCCGGGTCAAGATTTGTAATGCACATGAATGGGCGCACACCCGCCGCTTTCGTGCGGTTGAGCACGCGATCATCATTGCGCATGGGGATGATGCCCCCATCAGAAGTTGCATATGCCGAAAACACGCATAACATTGACATACGCGGCAGAGCTTCGTCAAGTGCCTCCTCGCGTGCATTCGTGCGGGCATAGCCATTGACGACGATGTCGCCGAAATGCTCACTTTCTCCAATGGGCAAAATCAGCGCTTGCCCAATGACCAATCTGTGCACATAGGGTTCGCGCAGCCCATTGGCTTCGATAATCGCTTGTGGTGAAATATTGTGCGCTTGCGCAATGCTAAAAACAGAATCGCCCGGTTGTACGGTATAAATTTGCATAGCCTGCCCCCTTTGTATCTTCAGGTTATGCTATGCGGGACAAGAGGAAAGTTATGCCGAAAATTCCCCTGAAAGAATATCCATGTGTACCAAATCCACCACGTGGCCATTGTGGAATTCTGCTTGGCGGCGGCGGCCAAATTCGCAAAAGCCCGCTTTTTTGTAGCAGGCAATGCCTTGTTCGTTGTCGGCATTCACGTGCAGCTGAATGTTATGCAGGCGTAGCGTGTTAAAGCCATAACCAAGCAACAAGCGAATGGCTTCAGTGCCATAACCGCAGCCGCGATGTTCTGCACCACCAATGAAAATACCCAACGTGGCAGTGGCATTGATGTGGTTAACATCCATCAAGCTGATGTTGCCGATGGCACGTTCGCCGTTGCGTAGCACAATGGTATAGTGATGTCCTTCTTTTGCTAGCTTTTCTATGTACTCACGCTCAAAGGGCAGACTGAGATTTTTGGCATAAGTATTGCCCAGAGGCTCTGAAACGGCGCGGTCGTTGAGCCACTTGGTGTAAAGTTCGGCATCGTTGGGATTCATGTGTGAAAGGAATAGGCGCTCACCCGAAATTTTCTCAAAGTAACGCATTGTTTTCTCCAATTCTTCAAGCTAATAATTTTGCAATCACCACGTTCGATAACAACATGCCCGCGCGGGTTAGGCGCAGGCCGTGTTCATCATATTGAACCAAGTCGCCCAGCATTTTGGCTCGTTCGCTTATATCTATGGAGGGGTTAGCAATGCCCTGCGTCAAGCGCAGCGCAAGCATCAGCTGTTCTTCTTCACTGCCGCCTTCGTCATCCTCAATAGGCGGCTCGTCGCGCAAAAACGCCTGCAAATCACGCGGGTAATACCATCTTCTCCCGCCGGTAAATCCATGTGCACCGGGGCCAATTGCATGATACTCCCCGCAGCGCCAGTAGTTGAGATTATGCTGGCTTTCATAGCCCGGCAGCGCAAAATTCGAGATTTCATATTGCGCATAGCCATGCTGTGCAAGCCATTCACAAGCAAACAAATATAACTCAGCCTGCTGGTCATCACAGGGCAAATCGGGCGGGTTTTGGTGAAACGGTGTGCCTGGCTCCAACTTCAGCAGATAGGCACTCACATGCTTTGCGCCCACGCGTGCGCAAAACTCAAGTGTGCGCTGCAGGCTGGCTTGTGTTTGTTCGGGAATACCCAGCATGACATCCAGGCTGAGATTATCTATGCCAAGTTCGGGCAACACAAACTCACCCGTTCGGCCGAGTGCAACTCGCTCTGCGGGTATAATCGACTGCAAGCCCATGCTTACACGGTTCACTCCACCCGCGCGAATCACTTGCGCGAATTCGCGGGTTGCGCTTGCAGCGTTACATTCAATGGTGAATTCGCCGGTGCAGTTGATTTCACGCAGCAGCTTGGCGAGCAAGTTGGGTTGCAGCACGCTGGGTGTGCCGCCGCCGATGTAAACCGTGCTGTAGGGACGACCGCCCTCGGTCGTCCGTAACTCTTCTACACACCGCGCAACATACGCCCCCTGCAATTGCATGTCGCACAGGGAGTAAAAATCGCAGTAGGGGCATTTGCTTTTGCAAAACGGCACGTGGATATATAAACTGCTCATGGCGTGAACTCGCTTGAAAGAATATCCATATGCACAACATCGACATAGTTGCCACCGTGAAATTCGGCTTGGCGGCGGCGGCCAATTTCGCGAAAACCAACTTTCTCATAGCAGGCAATCGCCTGCGTGTTGCTGGCAAGCACTTGCAGTTGGATATTATGCAAGTTGAGCGTGTGAAAGCCATAGCCAAGCAGCAGATGCACAGCCTCGGTGCCATAGCCTTGTCCGCGGTCGGCTTGCTCGCCGATATAAATACCCAATGTGGCGCTGCGATGCACCCAGTTGATGTTCATAAAATGAACTGTGCCAATGAGCCGATCGCCTTCACACAGCACAATGGAGTACCATTGCGCACTGTTATCTTCATTGTTTTCTAATTCTTTGCGCAATCTAGCGGGGGTAAACATCATGGAATAACCGCCAAGCGGCACTGTTACCGCAGGGTCGTTAAGCCACTTGGCATAAGTTTCAGCGTCATCGGGGTTTTGCGGCGAAAGAAACAGCCGCTCGCCGGAGATTTTTTCGAAGTATTTTGGCATGGGATTCTCCTTGATTGGCTTGTAGGGACGTTAAACAGGTTTACACTCCGCAGGTAATAAGTTGCCCCATAGATACTAACTTTTACTCGGGTCTCCGCAGCACTTCTTATACTTCTTGCCACTGCCGCAGGTGCAAGCATCATTCGGTCCCACTTTTTTGCCGCTGCGCACGGGCGCTTTTTTGTCGGTGCCGTCGCCGCCTGCACCAGCGCCGCGCAGATTAGTTACGCGAGCTTGTTGCTTGCGCTCGGTGTCGGCCTGGCTGCGCACGCGCAAAATCAGCATCGCCTTAATCGTATCCTCACGAATGCTGGCAGTCATCTGTTCAAACATGTCGTAGCTTTCCATGCGGTAGGCCACCACCGGGTCGCGCTGTGCGTAAGCACGCAAGCCGATGCCGCGCTTGAGCACGTCCATAGCGTCAATATGATCCATCCAGTGGGTGTCTACACTGCGCAGCAGCACCATGCGTTCAAGCGAGCGGGTGAGTTCTTCGCCTAGCTCGGCTTCACGCTTGGCATAGTTTTCTTGTGCGCGTTTGAGCAGGAATTCACGCACATCATTCGGGTTAGGTTCATCAGCAAAGTCAAATGGCTCCGTCAGCCAGCCGAGGTATTTCTTGCGCAGCCCGGCGTAGTTTTGCTCGCCCTGCGGCGGCAGATAGAAATCAACTGCGCTGTCAATGCTTTCTTCCAGCATGCGCTCAATGATGGGCTTAAGCTCTTCGCCTTGTAGCACTTTGTTGCGCTGTCCATAGATTAACTCGCGCTGACGGTTCATTACGTCATCGAACTTCAACACGTTTTTACGAATGGCAAAGTTTTGCCCCTCGATTTTCTTTTGCGCACTTTCAATTTGCTTGGTGAGCACGCTGTTTTCTACCGGCATGTCTTCCGGGGTTTTCAGCATTTGCATCAGATTGCTCACGCGTTCGCCGCCAAACAGGCGCAACAGGTCATCTTCCAACGAAAGGAAGAATTTGCTTTCACCGGGGTCGCCTTGGCGCCCTGCGCGACCGCGCAGCTGGTTATCAATACGGCGGCTTTCGTGCCGCTCTGTGCCCAAGATGAACAATCCACCGGCTTCACGCACTTGGTCGGCTTCATCTTGAATTTCAGCTTTGTATTTGGCTTCCAGCGCAGAGAATGTGCGGCGCGCATCGGCAATTTCTTGGTCATCGGTTTCGGCAAAGCCGGTGGCTTCGGCAATGAGTTCTTCGCTAAATTGCAGACGGCGCATCTCGCTTTTGGCCAGGTATTCTGCGTTGCCGCCGAGTTTGATATCCGTACCACGTCCGGCCATGTTGGTGGCGATGGTCACGCGGGCAAACTTGCCGGCCTGCGCCACAATTTCGGCCTCACGGTCATGGTATTTCGCATTGAGCACCTCGTGTGGAATGCGTTGTTTTTTCAGCAACGCGGAAAGCAGCTCAGATTTTTCCACCGAAACGGTGCCCACCAGCACGGGTTGACCTTTTTCGTGGCAGATTCGAATTTGCTCAATCACGGCCATGAACTTGGCCATTTCGGTGCGATAAACCACATCGGCGTTGTCGATACGCACCACAGGTTTGTTGGTGGGGGCTTCAACCACATCTAAGCGATAAATTTCCTGGAATTCTGCCCGTTCGGTCAGCGCCGTACCGGTCATACCACTGAGTTTATCATACAATCTAAAGTAATTTTGGAAGGTGATGGTGGCAAGGGTTTTGCTTTCGTTCTCAATCTTCACGCCTTCTTTTGCCTCAATGGCTTGGTGCAGACCTTCGCTATAGCGCCGCCCGTGCATGATGCGCCCAGTGAATTCATCAATAATCATCACTTGACCCTCGGCCACCATGTAATCAACATCACGTTTCATGATGCCGTGGGCACGGATCGCCTGATTGATGTGATGGTTATAGTGCATATTTTCGGCATCCATCAGGTTTTCAAGCCCGAAAGATTTTTCTGCCTTGGCAATGCCATGCTTGGTTAGCGTGACAGACTTGGCTTTTTCGTCCACCAGCACATCGTTTTCGCCAGCCACTTCCTCGGCGTTTTGTTTGTCGTTTAGCTCTTTCACACGGCAGTAGCTTAGCTTGCGCGCAAACGCATTGGCCTGGCTATATAATTCTGTCGATGCTTCGCCACGGCCACTGATAATCAACGGTGTGCGCGCTTCGTCAATGAGAATCGAGTCCACTTCGTCTACGATGGCAAATGTGTGCTCGCGTTGCACTTTTTGGTCAAGATATTGCACCATGTTGTCGCGCAGATAGTCAAAACCCATTTCGTTGTTGGTGCCATAGGTGATGTCCGCCGCATAGGCTGCACGGCGCTGCTCGGTTTCTAGGTCATGCACAATCAACCCCACGGTGAGACCCATGAAGCGATAAATCTTGCCCATCCACTCGCTGTCGCGGCGGGCGAGATAGTCATTGACGGTGACGATGTGCACGCCATTGCCGGTTAGTCCGTTGAGGTAAGCAGGCAGCGTTGCCATGAGGGTTTTGCCCTCACCGGTGCGCATTTCCGAAATCCGCCCCTGGTGCAGCAAAATGCCGCTGATGACCTGCACGGGATAGTGTTTTTCTTTCAGCACACGCCAGGCGGCCTCGCGGCAGGCGGCATAGGCTTCGGGCAGGATATCATCTAAGCTTGCGCCGTTGTCGAGCTTTTCACGCAGATAGGGCGTTTTGGCTTGCAACTCAGCATCGCTGAGCGCAGTGTATTCTTCATCCAATTCGAGGACTTTCATCGCCGTGGGCAACAGGCGCTTTAGCTCTTGGTTGGAATAATAGCCTGCAGCCTTAAAGCGTTTTTTCAGGTCTTTGCGCAGGGTTTCAAGGTGGGGGGCGAGTTTGGGCATAATTATTCTCCTAGGTTGGTTTGTAGGGGGCGCGCCCCAGCGCGACCCGAGATTTTTATGGTGGTTTGATATAACTGAACGGGACGCGCAGGGGCGCGTCCCCTACACAGTACTTGCGTCAAAATTTATCGTGATGGTTTTGCGGTCAAGGTCAAGCTGGGTGAGGGTGACGCCCGCGGCATTAAACAGCCGCCGCGAGGCAATGAATTGCGGCTTGTCGGCATACTTGTCCGACAAAAACAGCACTTCGCGAATGCCGCTTTGGATAATCGCTTTGGCGCATTCGTTGCAGGGGAACAGCGCCACGTAAATTTTGCAGCCGCTGAGGTCACGGCCGCCGTTGTTGAGAATAGCATTCAATTCCGCATGGGCGACATAGGCGTATTTATCGCTGTCCCAGGGGAATTCATCGTCGCTGCAGCCGGCAGGCAGGCCGTTGTAGCCGATGGACATGATGCGGTTGTTTTGGTTCACAATGCATGCACCCACCTGCGTGTTGGGGTCTTTGCTGCGGTGTGCGGAGAGCAGGGCTAAACCCATAAAATATTCGTCCCAGGTGATGTAGTCTTGGCGTTTCATGCTTGCTCCTTTTGCATATAGGCAGTAATATCACTAACAAAGTAGTACGGATCACGCTGCAGGGCAGCAGTGGCTTTGGCTTGCAGGGCGGTTGCGTCTACTAAAAAACACGTTGCCTTGCCCACTTTGCCGCGCTTGATATCCGGCCACTTGAGCACTTTCTTGATGCGCTGAAACTCCGCGCCCCACGAGGTTTCAGGTGGGTTATTTTTATAGCTTACACCGTTGTATTGTATGAGATCGCCCTGCGTATCTTCAATGGTGTAGTGCACGGGTTCTGTGCGGTGATACGGCATTTGCAAGGCATGTTCAAGGCAGTGCATGAAAGAGCAGGAGTTGAGAATATCGCCGATAAAGAGGATTTTGCCGCTTAGCTCGGGCAGCCGCGCAAAGGGGCAATTGGGGCCACAGCCGTTGTTGTCCAGATGGTGTTTTGCGGTGAGTTCCTCGGCCAGCTTGCCCCACACGCTCACCGAGTGCGTGGGGTGCAGGCTGCGTACCACGCCCGGCATGCGCAAAAATGATCGTGGGATTAACCCATCGCAAGGCTCGGTTTCGCGCGCGCTAAAGTGAGTTCCTTCCATGTTCCACGTGAATGCGGGCACGAGCAGCGTGCCTTGTTCGCCGATAACCGATTGCACATCGCCAATAAATTCCTCGGGAGTCTTGTCGGTCTTGAGTGCTTTCATGGACGAATGCATCATGACGACATCACCGGGGTTTATACCTAGTTTGCGCAACTGCTTAGCAAAATCTTTCATGCACGCACCTCCAGTGATACCGGGCAGTGGTCGCTGCCATACACATCTGCCAGAATTGCCGCACTGGCCAACCGTGGCGTAAACCGCTGCGAGCAAAGCCAGTAGTCAATACGCCAACCCACGTTGCGTTCACGCGCACCTGCGCGGTAGCTCCACCAGGAATACATATGCGGTTTGTCGGGGTAGAAATAGCGGAAAGTATCAACAAAGCCTGCGGTGAGCAATTCGGTCATCTTGCCACGTTCTTCGTCGGTGAAGCCGGGATTGCGGCGGTTTGGCCCGGGACGGGCGAGGTCGATTTCGCGGTGCGCCACATTGAGGTCGCCACAAATGAGCACGGGTTTACACTTGTCCAACTCGCTCATGCAAGCGCGGAAATTATCCTCCCATGCTATGCGATAGTCTAAACGAACCAGGCCATCGCGGCTGTTTGGCGTGTAGACATTCACCAAGATAAACTCAGCAAACTCCAAGATAATCATGCGGCCTTCGTTGTCATCGCCGTAACGCACACTCAACGGCTGCATGCGGGTAAACACAGCCGTACCGCTGTAGCCTTTCTTTTGCGCAGCGTTCCAGTAGATATGATAACCGGGCGGCGTAAACTCCACCTGCGATTGCTCAGCTTTCACCTCTTGCAAGCAGATGATGTCGGCGTCAAAATTGTCGAAAGCTTCGGCAAAATTGCGGCCTAGGCAGGCGCGAATGCCATTAACATTCCACGATATCAGTTTCATCTTGTTCTTCTTTCTTAAACACAACCCATTTGGCGAACACATAATTCAACACCACCACTGCCACGGCAATCAAACCCCAGCGGGTGAGAAAGCGATAAGCGAACTCCGCCGACACGTGCTGCGCAAACGGGGAGTTTAGCCAGCGCAGCGTGAAGCGCGGTGCAACCCGCTGCCACAGCCACTCGTTGAACACCAGCAGCAGTGCATACTCCACCGCGAGCGAAAACACGCGTGAGAATGTGAACGTGGTGATCTCACGCGCAACAATGCGCGGTGCCCAGCTTTTTTGTTCAAACACGAACAGCTTGTTGACCACATAAGCAAACACCAGCGCCGCAATGAACGACACCACATTGCTAAACAGATAGCTGCGCGACCCCCACAATGGAATGAGCAGCCACTCGAAGCCTTGATAAACCGCCAGCGCCACCAGCGTGGTGGCCACGCCAAAGATGATGTAGCGGAAAAGTTCTTTGCGACGAGTCATGAGATTCCTTTCATGCAAAAGCAGGGGGATATTCATTATCCCCCACTTTAGTATACTGTAATTTGGTATGTGTGTCAAGCAAATTTTGTGTGAACGCCACCTGCGGTGGGATTCGGGCGCTTCGCTGTGCTGTATTTTAGTTTGCATGAAGAGATGGTTAACCACCTAGTGCTCTTTTTTGCAACGTTGCCGCATTCACCGGCGCAAGCCACACGCCGCTATCTGCCAGCACAAAAGCTTTGGGTAAGTCGCCGCCTGCATCGTGCACTTGACCTTTCTTTTGTGCCTGTGCCAAAAAGACACGGCTGTGCGCCTGCACGGTAACGGTATCTAGGTCGAAGATGCCTAGTATTTCGCTGGTGCGGAGAGCTTTGTCGCCACCAAGATAAAGATACATCGTTTTCTCCTATGTAAAAACCGCCCTAATTAGGCGGTTTATTTTTTATTGCGTTTTAGTTCGGCGATTTCACCTTCCAGTAGCGCAGCTTCGCGCCGTGCCTGCGTGGCATCGTCAAGGTACTCACCAATGCGTTCGCGTAAATTTTCGGCATCGGTTTGCGCATCAAAGGCTTCGTCCATCGCACGCAGAGCACACAGCACCGCTGCCTGTGTTGCCGACAGCCGCGCGTTTTGCTGCATCATTTGGTTCATGTTTGCTTGCAGTTGCTGCCCCAATGCCTGCATATAGCGTTCGTCTTTTTGGGTCAGCAGCATATAATCCAGCCCGCAAATACTCAGGCGTACGGTGGTTTGGTCTGCCATATGGGTCTCCTTTTTATAAATTGTCGGGGAATAAAAACTTGCATTCCCCTACCTCAAAAAACGCTCCGCCAGCATAAACGCCGCCGCCCCAACCACTACCATGGCAATGCCTAAAAGCATGGGCAGCGCAAATGGCCGAAAGTCAGCAGAAATTGCGTGGTGGTCGTCGTAATATATCGGCAGTTGCCCGCTGATATGATCAGCATTGGGGCGGTAGCCGATTTGTTCACAGCGTGTGTTGCCGTTATGGTCTTGCCATTGCACGGTAACCGCCGCAACGCCATAATGATGAAAAGGGCGAAATGGGTCGGGGCGCAGCGGGACACCATAGTGCACGTCAATTAAGTTAGCCAGCGCGTGGTGGCCATTCTTTGCCACACGGCGGCAGTGCAACAGGCGAAACATGCCTATCACCAGCACCACAAGCCCGAAAGCAACGAGCACTGTGCCGCCCAAAATGATGACCAGCATCAAGCTTTCTAACTCGTTACTTATGATACTTCCCTCCACCGTTTATCGAATAAGCGCGGTAAATCTGCTCCAGCAGTATAGTACGCGCAAATTGATGTGGAAACGTCATGGCGGACATAGACAGACGTAAGTCTGCACGTGTTTTCACGTTCTCGCACAGCCCATGCGATGAGCCAATGATGAAATCCACCTCGCTGGGTTGTTTGGCCAGCCATGCGGCGAATTGCTCGCTGGTGAGCGGGCGGCCTTCGACACATAAC
>Ga0131853_10020767_pt1 | contig 11924 bp, 13 predicted proteins | sample TergutLab28metaG_FD_92764 | JGI IMG/M metagenome (GOLD analysis project Ga0131853, IMG submission 92764) | Labiotermes labralis P1 segment gut microbial communities from Petit-Saut dam, French Guiana - Lab288 P1 (version 2) (version 2) | ecosystem: Host-associated > Arthropoda: Insects >...
ACACACACACACACAAACACACACACACACAAACACACACACACACATACACACACATACACATACACACACATATACTCAAAAGTACCCAATAGTTATTGTTTTTTCACTGCAACAATGCTTGCACGAACGCGTCTCATAGTTAAGTTATACGTAAACTGCCTGTTGTGTTCTTCCAGAAATACTCGTAAAGTAAACTTATGAAGTCAATACACGGTGTGGCACGTGTTTCTCTATTGCATGCTTTGAGCCACTTAATTATTTACTACATAAAGTTCGATAAGAATTTCTTTCCACACTGGAGGAGACTCCAACACGTATTTTTTTAAATTCCAATCTTCAGTAGCAACGACATAGCGGACCTGTAGGCCACTAACGTTATATGTTTCAGTGTCCTGAATTTGCATATTCTAAGACATGTTGCAAGAATATGCAGCTTTCTTAAAGCGATATTTTGTGGAATGTAACACAAGGCTCTTGTAACTCTTTTTCTAACCTTTCGTTTTTATGGCAGTAAGTGCTAAAACCATTGAAGACGCTTCGTACCATAGCAGGAGATACATACATATTTTTATGAGGATTTCTTTTTAGGCCAACTATTACAAAGCGCTGACGCAAAACTTGGACGCTATATTATTCAGACTTCTTTCACAAAAACGTTCAGAATCATACATCAGAAATTTCGACAGAACCGCAAACTGCAGTCAAGGTAAAGCGATCCCTGTACTGAACGGGAGAGGACTTTGGGTTTCCAGGATTTCGAAAATCCTACTTTTTATAGATAATCGGCTCATGAATGCTGCAAGGTTGTTAGCCCTAGGCACCGGCCGCTTTAACCAACGGGGTAATCATTTCTGCTAGAGGCTGAATCGACCCCAGGATAATTTTGCTGAACTGCCACACGAAAAACGCCACCCACTACTTTTGGGCGAGCGACACCACTTTAAGAAATTGCTAATTTCACAGACTCATATTCGTCTCCATCACTTAGGGGTACGCATAATCCTAGCAGAACTGCGAGAAGAGTTTTGTATCCTTCGCGCACGTCAGACGATGAAGCAGGTGCTACATACATGCCTCCCCTGCCGAATTGCAAAGGGGCTGCCAGGAGGAGAAATAGAAGCTCCACTACCCACGGACAGGGTAACACCACTTAGACCCTTTTTGGTCACCGGTATTGATTATGCAGGACCTCTCTTCGTCAAGGTGGGAAATACCCTGAAGAAATATTATATTACCCTGTTCACTTGTGCGACGACACGAGCAGAGCATCTGGAGCTTTTACTGGACTTGTCAACCGATACCTTTTTCTTAGCACTGCTAAGATTTACAGGAAGGTGTGTTCTACTTAACAAAATTTACACCGACAACGCCCAGGCTTTTCACGTGGCGAATAGAGAATTGAGGGTATTTTGTACAGTCCTCTCAGCCGCAAAGACAAGCCAGTATTTTGCGGAACACGGAATTATTTGGAAGTTTAATACGCCCCGGGAGGCTTGGTGGGGAGGTTGGTGGGAGCGGATGGTCGCCACGACTAAGCGTTGTCTGCGAAAGGTATTAGGACGCTCCCAGTTGGACAAGGAAGAACTCCAGACTATCCTGGTTGGGAATGGGGCTGCGCTAACCTCTCGACCAATTATCACGGATTGTGTTAATGAGGCACTGAAACCTTGCACTTCCTCACCGGCGGGAAGCTGACGACCATTCCCCACGGCCGCGAAACTGTCCGGACGGAATATCTGACTACGTCCTTTCGACAACATCAAACGCTGACCAAGGGTCTTTGGCGGCGCTGGCAAAGGGAGTATCTCCTACAATTGAGAAATTACCATCAGGTTAGGAGACCAGCTCGATAAGGCTCCAAATTTAAGGTAGTAGACATTGTTCTCTTACAGGAAGAAAGAATGCCGAGACACATGTGGAAGAAAGCCCGGATCAACGAACTATTTCAGGGTCGTGGCGGTCAAATCCGGACAGTTATCCTCCGCCTTCCGGAGAGAACTAAATTCAGTCGCCGCGTGCAGCTGGTCATCCCCTGGAAATTGACCAGTGTGTGGAGGATGTGACGGATTGAGATATCTTTCTCTTTATTTGTTGAAGAATGATCTGTGATTCTGTTTTCTTTGTATTCTTTGTAATGATGAGTTCTTTGAGTCAATAAAGGAATGTGTAACAGGTCGAAGTGGGTGGTATTCCGCTACATCTCCACCAGCCATATGCAGACACTTCCTGAATTATGTGGTACAACACAGACGGAACTTCATACAACAAGGATCTACTTACCCACAGAGATCCACATCGTGACCGACTACGAGATAAAACAGCTGATTGACGTAACTCCAACCGAACTCCAGAAACTAGACGACGTGAATTCCCTTGTTACAAAAGCTCTTCAAACCATGGACACTGACACAATGTTGCACATTTACTACGCTTCACAAATCCGAAAGTAACTGTACTCTTTACGTCGTATTCCATACAACACATAAGTTAACATAGCTACACACTGACCAAGAGATGCATTAGTTACTGTCAATTCGCATTTCCCACTCATAGATTCAACACCAACAACAGCGTACTTTCACCCGGAATCTACATCCCAACATGCGACACGACACATGAAACTCAAAGCTAACACTTTATATTACTGTACCAAAAAAAAAAAAAGGAAAGCATATTGTCTACGATTTTTATACATAGACTTATTTTGTTTGATGTTACTATTTGTACTCTATGCAACTTTTTTCACTTGTTTCCCTATTATGCTTTATGCATTCTTTAGTTTAAGATTTGGTTTGCATTGATTTTACTCCAAATCTTTTCTTAAGAACGGGAGAATTGTAATGTAAATGACAAATTTTTTTTTGTAAGGTTTAAATTTTACTAACTTCTATCTAACGAAAGTGAATAGTTACTCGCCATTACCGGGTTAGCAAATACCATTCCGTTCAATAAGCTTTAGGTGTATCGAACGCCAGCGGTGCCGTGAGCGTTCGCTGTGCTAAAAACAATGTTTATTTAGCATCTTGCCCCTATATAACTTAGTAATTAACGATGATTCAGCTCTCACTCGAAGTTTGAACATTCACGCTACATATTGAAAGCAGTACATTGTTAAAGTGATTTTATTGAGATGGCCATGCTGTACTGTTTCCTGTTACTAAAAGGTAATTTGTGCTGACTGGAATTAATAAATTAGAAACTTCAAAATTTACGTAGTTCGAGTAAAGCGAAGACTTTGAAACTAATTTGGCAACTTAACTAGAAATTAAAAATTTGAACATTTGGCAAAATTATAAGACGGACAAGATAATTATTTTACTTTTACACCTTGAAATTATTAGGATATTAATTGTCTTTGTAGTGAATTATTAGATAAAATAGAATAAAGATTTATTTTTGTAATTTTGATTGGTTTATTTGTGAAATTGATTAATGATTGTTTTATATATCTCAGAATTGAATTTACTAAACCTTGCGTATGTCAGAAGCTTTCTGACTGGTGGGAGTTACAACCGATGTGTTTAATATAGATCAGTGCTAATTAGTTTCGCTACCTACATCCAGTGACACTGAGGGGTAAACGTTAGTAAAATCTAGCAGATGTAATCAGAATATCAGAGTACCGATTTCGATAGGACGAACAAATTCCGAAAGGGCACTACAGATTATTTCATTACGGTTTTTCAGTCTTTTCTGTACAGTAGTTTGTGAGCCAGTTTTAGGTCCTATTTACATTTGGGAAAGAATCATGAAAATTTTAAGGTTTTTGTTTGCGACACGCATTATGAGGAAAGGATTTTAGATAATGCAATATTTGCCGAAAGAATTTTCGAACAATTAAAGTGAAGTGTGTTTTCTAGGCGTATTCGCAGAATTGCGAAAAGCGACTCTTAGTTTTGCCTTATCTGTCTGTCCATCCGTCCGCCCGAATGGAAAAACTCGGCCTCAGCGGAATGGATGTTTATGGAAATTTATACTGGATTATTTTAGAAATCGATGAAAAAATTTTCATACAACTAAAATCTGACAGATTAACGGGTAACTTATGTGTAGATTTGTAATAATATATTGCTCAGCTCTTCTTAGAATGAAACATTTTTTAGACAAAGTTGTTCGAGTAAATCACAACACACGTTTTATTTTGAAAAAATGTTTTCCGAAAATTGTTCCATTTATTACATAACGCGGAAGTAGTATCCATGGAGGTATAGCTCACCCAGGGGCTAAGCCCCCGGTCCCAAAATTTAAAAAATGGTTTTTGCAATGGGCCCCAAAACTCAAAAATGGGCAAAAGCACCGGGCCGAAATTCAAAATTATTTGAATACGCCACTACTTGTTTTGAATCCGCTAGATGGCGCGGGTGACGATCGGTAACTTTGAAGTGAATATGATATTGAAGTCGGCCATCTTGTAAGATGGCGAGTATGGCGCAAACTTTAATTTAATTGTAATTTGAAATTCGGCCATTTTGTATAATTGCGGGCAGCGCGCTATATTTGAATTAAACCTAAGTTTAAAGTCAGTCATTTTACAATATGGCGGTCAGCGCGGTGAGTTTAAATTGAAAATGAAAGTAAGTATGATATTGAAGTCGGCCATTTTGTAAGATGGTGGGTATGGCGCTAAATTTAAATTAATTGTAATTTTCCAAAATGGCGGGAAACGCGCTAGATTTGAATTAAACGTAAGTTTAAAGTCGGCCATTTTACCATACGTTGGTCAGCGCGATAAGTTTAAATTGAAAACGATGTGGCTGTTGTAAAAGTGTACATTCTCATCATCTTTCACAAGGGCGATGTGATAGGACAGTTTTGCATTCACGAAATCGAGGTAGACAAGCTAGCGGACCGTGTCTTTAATTTATGTGTGTAAGCGCGGAAAGGGATTATCTAATTTTGAATCATTCGACACGTGTGTCGGATGCAATGTATGCACACGCGCAAGCATTAGTCTTGCAACGTAAGCGGTACATGTTTCGAAATTTTTGCTCGAGGGACTGAGAATCCCCGAGGTGCTGAGCAAGTACGTGAATTATCTGTTTACCAGTGTGCAGTCTCGAAAAGGGCAGGATAGTTGAGGTCAGGAAGGTGGAGTTCAGGATCTGAAACTTTAGTAGTACTTTTGGCATAAGCCAATTGGAAATGGTAGAAAACGCATAGCAGGTATCTTTTAATGTATATACAAACATATATACATCACATTGAAATGCAATTTAGTTTGTGACAAAAAAAAATGATAACACATTACATCACCCCATGACTGTATCTCATAAAAAGGCTGTTAACGATCACACAACATCTCTTATGTGCAGGTTACATCACATTGAACTGAAATATAAGTATTCATAAAAAAAGAGCACATCACGTAATATTTCTTATGTGTAGGTTACATAGATCGTAACATATCATCTTACATCTGTTTTGGTTAATAGAAGAGACAGTCCCGTGTCTTAAACAACGGCCTAGTACAGAAATAGCACCACCAATCATCAATGTCGTCACACAATTTCGCAATAATTTCCTCTGGGCCCTCAAAAAACATTATGTATGTTTTGGACCAGTAGCGTTTTGAAGGGATTACACCATCATGGTGAAATCTCTTACTGTTCGCACAGAGTTTATCCAGTATAAATGTACATTTCAATGATGAAAATGTAAGAACTCTAAGTGGAACCAACTCCTCCTCTGAAACTGTCTGCGATTCCACAGCATACAGATATTGGTGGTACAATGTTCTGTCGGACAGTGTGAACTGCGATAAATTGAAAGTGTAATGGAAGACTCTGTGTGAAGCTAAAATTTCTGAGTGATGTGGGGCTGCCGTAGGCATACATTACACCTACACGAGGGGTCTGAGGTACAGGTTCCCACAAATGGCTGTAATATACGTTGAAATTCCTCCGAAAACCCATCGCATAGGTTGGAAGATCCCCACCCACCGCTAGCGGCCCTGTGATGATGTAGGTATAGTAGTCTAGGTGTGTTAAGAGGAACGCACACTATAGAGTACATTTTGACGCAAAAAATACACATATACTCCGAAATAAATTCAGTGAAATTGATTTTAGATTTAGATCCACAAGGTACAGGGACACCATAAGATATAGAAACATCTATAATGAAAATTGGAAAAGCAACCGTCACATCCCCGAACGTACTTTCATAGTTGGAAAAGTCAGGGAAAGCTTCATACTCCTATCGTTCCACTATTCGGAACTGAAAAGTTCCGATTACAAATCTATCAGCCTTCCTGTCGATATTGTCTAAGATAGAGGAGGACGTTCTAGCTATGTGAAGCCCTCCTATGCAAGGGTACTATTGTAATAGGATGTGAGTACACCCGCTATATAAGCAGGGTAAGTTCCTGTAATTGTACAGCAGATGTCTAATTCACAGAATGTCTGTAACAATCGATATACAAATTGTAAACGTTCGAGTCTCGTGGGAGTGAAATGCGGTAACCATACAGCGTGCCCCACGTCAGTCACCAAGGTTTGTTGATTTGGAAACAGAATATCTGATCCGTCAAACGGTATGCCGAGATGTCTCATGGGTGTACCTGTAAAAAAAAAAGAGGGATTTACATAGCTGTGAAAGGCATTACGAATCTATGGCCAACAAGTACGATTTGGTCTTTTCGCAAATGCCCTTATAAACAAGGTCTAGGTATATCGATCTGGAATTAATTTTGGCTATGTCCTCATCGGACACGACACTTGCGTATCGCTTGGGGAGGAATATCTGTACTAGTTGTTCATCAGAGTCCCGTATGGACAGCAGGAATGTGGACCCGAATTTAGTGGTTATCGGTTTTGCGCGGAAAATCGGGTACAATCTATTTACTACTTAAGTGATGTTATTGACTGAAGAGTTGGAAGCGCTGCCAGTGGCATCTTCGAATTTCTGTGCTAGATCCATTCTTTGCCTGTAAGTGAAAGAAACAAGTTGCATGTAGTGAATGCCCATACAGCCGAAAGAAGTGTATAATGTACTTTCAAAAAACAATAACTACATCAACTATCTACGTAACGTGCCGGGGTAAACGTTGGCGCGTGGAGCCGCAACCCTGAAACAAACAAGAGAATGACGTCAGCATTCGTCAGCAATAAATGGGGGGTCGCCTGTAAATGGCAGCAGGAGTGTGGCTGACTCCATAGGTGGAACTGTAAGTAGCCTGACTTCAAATGAGGTAATTGAATATTTTTGTTAGTGGTGTAGATTCTAGTTAGGAGTGTATCTTTTATATAGAGAGAGAAAAAAACATGACGCGCAGATTTGAGATTATGAACGCGAATACGAGACAGTACAGGCGGTACAATGCTGTACGAAAGCAGATTACAGTGCGTTTAATACCCCGTACGGAGAATAGTGACGCTGTAGCACATTTTCTGGCCAGCGTGAACTCTCTTTTTAAGTACGCATTAAATGACGTTGATGACGCCGATATGGAGGGATTAACGATTCAGAAACAGGTCAACCAAAATGACAGCCATTCGGAGACGTGATATAGAGTGTGTTTGAAAAAGTCTCCCATTCGAATTCTAGGTTCAATGCTCTGGACACTTTGGTCGTAACCGTGCATTCGGTAAGGATGCCCGTCGGTTTTGGTAAACATGCACTTAAGAGGAAGGTCAGACCTATCTCCGTAATTGCGCCCCTAAAAGATGTATCGTGTAGTTGAAAGCGGAACAAAGTTGTTTAGCTCACGCTTTAGTAATAGCAATTGCGAAAGTAGATAATGATCCCAATTACGAAGCGTATCGTCAAGGCAGGAAGATAGTTCTGTAGTCCAAACCCTAATCGTGAATTTCGGGATCGATCTGTCTACAGAGGCGGGGTTTACCGAATTGGTCAAATTTCAAGAATACATTCGGGAATACAAGATAGTAGTCCATCACAGTCTGAGCTGTGAAGATATAATTTTCGAAGGTTAAACATATTAATCTTCTGTACGATGATGTCGAAAGACACTATCATGTGATCACGAACCTTACTGCTGCCACGGCTAGATGGTACATTTTTAAAGCGTGCAATAATTCGTGTACAAGTGACGTCACGCACAACTGCGATTAGACTTGTAGCGACTGCATGACTAGCCACCCGTGCGCGTTTTCTCTTGTTCGCTATGGCTGCGTCGAATGTAACTGACATTTCAGATGCCGCACGTGTTTCGTCAAGCACAAGCAGTGCATCTCGAAGAAGAAATCTGTATGTGAACGAAAGCGTTGCTCTGAGACGTGTGGATCGGTCGTGAAAATCGTGAATGTAATAAACGTTTCTGCGACAACTGTAAGCGGAATAAAGAAATCGGTCTTCTGTGTTACATGAGACCGCTGAAAGACGCGCTGCTCTTTACTGGTGATAAGGTACTGTACGTTTTCAATGATTTCGTGACTACACAAAACTCCGAGTACACAGACACTGTTAAGTTACACGTTTCTGATCTCGTCTGTGTGCAATAGTTCTGTTCGCGATGCGAAGGCGAGGAAGACGGAGTAGACTGCGTGCGTTATGGTAGGAGGAAGCACTCGTTCTAGGAAGATTCCATTTGGGTGCTGCTTTCATATCTAACAGAACCACGCCCCTGTGTCAATAAGATCGTCGCCATAGCACATAATGACAAGGCGTTTGACCTTCATTTCGTTTTGAATAGGGCGTTCCTATTAAAGTGGAAAACCAAACTGATTATAAACGGGTTGAAGATCGTGTATATGAAAATTGAGCATCTGGTGTTTTTGGATAGCGTGTCCTTCCTCCCCTTCCCTCTGCGTATGCTACCCGAGGCGTTCGGTCTAACTGCCTCCAAATCGTGGTCCCCTCACTATTTTAATACTGAAGAAAACCTAGATTACATCGGCCCCTTCCCCGACGTCCCGTATTACGGTGCGGACGAGATGAGGGAAGGCGACAGGAGAGATTTTCTCGCCTTGTACGAGAAGAAGAAATCCGAGGTTCTTGAAAACAGGCTCGCGCTAGAAACATATGTCAAAATCACGTCACGGTCCTAACCCATGCGTGCCGGGTGTTTAGGCATGAATTTATGCAAATAGGTAACATCGTGGTTTTTCTGGAGGAAATTACAATCGCGTCGGCTTGCAATAGGGTGTTGCGCAAACGGTTTATGAAGCTCGACACTATAGGCCTCATTCCGACGGGCGGGTACGGCTGCAATGTCCATTAGAGTAAGAAAGCTCTGATGTGGTTAGTCTACAGGGAAAACATGGACGGTGGCACAAAATACAGCACGGTCGCAACGGACGCGTGTACAGGCTGACAGAAATTCTCAGATTCAGTTTGGACGGTTTTGCCCCAAGACAGGGGTCGTTTACGAGTTCTTTGGCTGTTATTTTCACGGTCATACGTGTCAACTGATCCGTGACGTCATTACAATGGATTCGGATACGCTGGCCGAGAGGTACGAGCGCACGATGGCGCGGACGGAAAAAAATCGTCCGCGCGGGTTAGAAAGTAGAAATACATTGGAAGTGCGAGTTTGAAGACGTAATTTTGTCTCGTCACCCCGAATTGAAGACGCACCCAAATGTACGTCACAGCCCTCTGAACATTTGAAACGCCTTGTACGAGGAACAAACCAAGGCCATGAAACTTCACTACAGGATACGCGACGGAGAAGAGACTGTACAGTACGTGGATGTAAAAAGTCTGTATCCGTATATCTGTAAGTATTTTTAATCCCGTGGGACAACCTGTAATGCAAGCGGGAGACATATGTCGGGACAGAGATGCCATATTGCAAAAAGAGGAATTGATAAAATTCTGCGCCCTGCCTCCCAGGAGACTCTACCTTCACGTGCTGCCTTTTCGGTGCAAAAGCTATTGTTCTGCCTATACAAGTCGTGCGCCACAGAGTGCAACACCGATGGCAAATGGGCTCACGAGACAGTCGCCGAGAGGGCGCTGACAGTTACGTGGGTCGTTGACGATCGCTTTGTCCTGTACATAGACCAATTCTTGAAACTGAAGAAAGAGGCTAGCGGATACGCGGAATGTGTTCGAACCTCAGAAAACCAGGATCGCTACGTAGATAATTTCTACGCTACTGAAGGGATCCGCCTGGACAAAGAGGCAATACGACCAAGTGCGGCGAAACGAGGTCTGGAGAAACTCTGCCTCAACTCGATGTGGGGAAAATTGACGGAGTGGAATGATTGGACAATGACTGAAATAATCACCGAACCCAAAGGACTGTATGATTTTTCGGCCACGCGCGGCGTAGAGGTGACAACCCTCCTTTTTGTCAGCGATGACGTAGACTGGCTCTCGTGGAAGGGCGGGGCAGAAGAATACGTCCCGAAATAACGTCATACAAATGAGGTTATCGTGGCATATGAGACCGCTGGCGCGCGCCTACACATGTACACGTACTTTGACATGTTGTAACAGCGCGGCCACTATTCCGACACAGAGAGTTTCTTGTACGTACACCCGAGAGACGAAAAGGCTCTGGGGCCATGATTTCGGAGCTGAAAGCCTCCCAAATTGTAGAGGAATATGTAAGCGGTAGACCCAAGAAATACGCCTAATAGATTTTTGATACTGCGATGAATGAAAGAAAGACTGTGTGTAAGGTCAGAGAGATAACGCTAAATTATAACGTTTCGCGAATGGGCAATATCGATGCCATTAGGGACATGATTTTGGGAAAGGGAGAACTCAACGTGAATGTAGACATTGAGAAAAAATTAAGCGGAAGAGGAAGGGAGGAGGAACGGTAGCGATAATCACAGAACCCGAAGACAAGCGTTATAGAATAATATTTTTCAAGAGACGGCGATTACACGATAATAGTCCGTCCCCTTCGGGTATAAATAGGGGGAGGCCCAGGAGAAGTTCCTTTTATAGCATGCCTCTCCATGAGTTGTGACCTTAAATTTAAATATCCGTTCACGTGCATTTTAAGTGGACGTAGCTCTTCTGTCATATCGTCGTTCTGTGTACGGTTCCTGCAGCTCCGCGATGCTCTGTGTACGGAACGCGATTTCGACGACGGGGTGATCTGGTACCATAGCGAGGAGACCGCGGTTCCCTCCCCGACAGTAGTGCCGAAGAGAAACATACTTTTTAAAGACAGCGTCCCGGAAGACTTTGATAACACGCTCAGCAGACCGTGCCACGTGATCCTCGACGATCTGTTAAACGACGCTTATTCCAAGCAAGTGCGTGACTTGTATACGAAAGGCAGACATCACAGAAACCTTAGCTTGATTCTAATCAACCAAAACACCCTTCACCGGGTCGTTTTTGTACGGACATTTCCCTAAACGAAAACATCCTGTCCTATTGAAAAACGTCAAGTTTACCCCGAAAACAAAACAAACCCACGCGTATTTAATTCTGGATCTGTCACAAGATGCAGATGATCACTTGCGTTTTCGAACGAATATATTCACGAAGGAACGGACTATTGTCTACTCGCCGCCGATAGATGATGTAGCGAATGAAATCGAATTACCACGCCCTTCACTTACTATAGGCGGCCGAACCGAAACTGCGTAACGCCATAATCTCGATCCGTAAGAAGGAACTCGTGAGTAGTATAAGAGAATGCATCCTGAACATTGTAAACGGAAACGTCAAGGTGTCAGGTTGTAAAGCGCGTAGCTTGCGAAATCACAAGGCGAAACACCGCAAGGGTGCCGACAAGCGAGTGCCTCTCTCTAGGAAGAAGAAGCCCATAGTTCAACGGGTTGGATTCCTGCACCCTCTGCTCAGCGCCGTTCTGCCCGCGATCGCCAGCCTAATCTTTTCATCGAAATAATATTACGTAAAATGTATCTCGTTTCGGCCGAAAATTTTCCAGAGGCCCCAACATACCCTCCTCCTCTTGTTTCGGTCGAAAAAACCTCTTCCTCCTCTTCTCCGTCGAAGAACAAGAAGAAGAAGAACAAGAAGAAGAAGCG
>Ga0131853_10020770_pt1 | contig 11923 bp, 6 predicted proteins | sample TergutLab28metaG_FD_92764 | JGI IMG/M metagenome (GOLD analysis project Ga0131853, IMG submission 92764) | Labiotermes labralis P1 segment gut microbial communities from Petit-Saut dam, French Guiana - Lab288 P1 (version 2) (version 2) | ecosystem: Host-associated > Arthropoda: Insects >...
GCTGAGTGGATCCCGTTCCAGACCCACTACTACTCAGAAAATCTGGTAGCGCCGGGGATCGAACCCGGGACCTCTGTATCTGTAGCCAGAAACTCTGACCACTAGACCACAGAGGCGGTCAAGTAATGATAATGAATGCTATTTATTCTGCTCCTAATTGTATCATGAATCTCAGGTTGTTCCCAGATATTTAAAGTTTAGAACATATTCAGATGATTTATTTACTGGCAGTAAATGAGCTGTCATACTGAATAACACTGGATTAACATTGTTTTACGTAGGCAGACATTTCTTTCTTAGAATTAAGCAAGCTTGCCTCTGCATGTTGGGGCACAGTTTTATTGGTGCTGAAGATTACCTTGTGGACGACAGTTTGCGTTAGTGCAACTGATGTACAGCAGAGTGGCACACGGCATCTGTGGTTAGCTCGGTGATTCAAGGCAGCCGTCTGTTGAGTAATACAGTAAGACGTGGAAATGTTAGTTGGTGGCCGTGTTTGTCACCACTGTCGTAAGCTCTTTATTTCTGTGCTTGCATAGTTACTGCAACATTTATGCATTATGTTCTTGAAGTGTAATTTGTACATTTTTTGTGTACTTTTTAGGTAAATACCAAGGGCGAGAATTAAATTGTAGAAATATTGAATTTTTTGTCACAGCTCATTGGTTGCAGAAATGATGTGTTTTGTATTTACGAGAAGAGTGAATTGTAAGGTACTGCTGGTGGGGTTACAGTTAAATCAGGTTATGTGACCAGTAACACACTTCTGTGACTTTTCATAGGAAGTATTGAGTTCAGATGGTGGGAGGCTGACACATGTGGTGGAATGGTGCTTAAACTATTTTCCCATTATTGACATAATGTCGTTTAACTTATGGTGAGTTCTCGTATGTGACAAAAGGTCAAGAAGAAGGGTAATGGTGTTTTGTACTGTGTGCTGTGGGCAGATTATGTGAAGTGTGTTTTAATTATGTTGTTGCTAATTAAGCTATGATTGACATGTCACATACAGTACTTCTCAGAAGAGCTTATCAAGTAGAGACAGTTTTCTGTTGCCAGCTGCAGTCAGGATGTAGTGACAGCTCTGTGATTCACCAGCTCTCCTGTGGTTTTAAATTATCTAAATCTGTTTCTGAATGCAGCTGTCTGGCATGATGTATATGGACTTTGGTCAATGTGTGTTTGTGAGAAGACATTTTTACAGTGAACTGATCAAATTCGAGGGTATCTCAGTCAGTATAGTGACTAGGCATTGGGCTGGACCTTCTGGGGTTTGAATCACGGTAGGGGCAAGAGGTTTTTCTTTTCTCCAAAATTTCCAGACCAGCTTTTGGGTCCACCTGGCCTGCTAGTCAGTGCATACCAGGATTCCTTCTTGGGGGTAGAGCAATCAGGGTGTGAAGTTGACCTCTCACCTCCATATAGTATTGTCTGGTAAGAATGAGTGGAGCTATGTCTCCGCTATCCCTCTAGGCCTTGGTTTTTAACCTATACTGATGGGTGAAATGCTGTGTTGAAGTGGTTATTGTTCATGTATCATATTCATGAGGACACACATGCAAATCCCCACCCAGAAACAGACTGCACTGACAGATATTTTCATAGTTTTTGTTGGTCCTGTCAGGCAGTTGCCAGGCTTGTGCTGCAAATTAGATCATGACAGCATCCATCTGGTAACTAACCCCGTGGGGCAATCTCGAAGCCATTTGGCTGTTCGAGATGTTCCCTGCCTTTTATAGAACCTGAAGATTCATTGTCATGGTCAGGAGAACCCAGCACTGGTTGTTAACCCTGAGCTACCTTCCACATCCCTTCCCAGTTTATTGTTCACCCTTGAAATTGTCGTTTATGTATTGTCTGAGCCATTGCGAGAGTCATAAAAAAAACCAGGACTAAGCAGAAAGTGCACTGTACCAACAGGCACCTGTACAGCAAGTCTGCTGACCCTTAAACACCATCCAAATACTGAGCAACTGTTAACTAAAATGTAAGTTCAGAAATCGCAGGGACTTTTGTTTAATTTGACTTCTATTTCTTACTAGAAGTTATTTCCGATAATGTGTCCGTGGGCCCTATTTTACTAAAAGTGTACTATTATATTATTGTTCTGCTCTAAAGTATTTCCCAGTCAGTTAATATTTATGTATCTGTTTATTTAAAAATAATGTGGGAGATGTGAAATTTGAAGTTCTCACAGTGGTGTTGTTGTTCAGTGACATTTGGTGGGATGTGGTGCCATCATTGGGTCAGTAGTTCTTAACGTTATGAGGACTGTTGTGTGCAACTCACCCAGCGACACAGTGTCACATCCGACAAGACCTGAATCCTCAGCAGTGCTGCTGTGAGAACCTTGAATAGCACAAGTTGGTATTGGTGCTGTGGTGTTTATGAATCAGATATGTGTGTTCCTGCTGTAGTGTAGCTGTTCCTTCTGTGTGCTTAGGTCTGTGTATATATAAGCTCATTTTACACCCATAGTATGCTTTTCTGTCTGTGTATATATATATACTTTATGTATAAGCTAGTTTCCCATGCTTAAGTCTGCTCTGCTGCTTAGTTGTTTATGTTGAATATTACTGCATATTAACAGTAGACAACACTGAACTGTGCTGTAATGTGTCTCATTGAACATTTATAGGTGCATATACACAAAATATATCAGACAGTATTTCAGACCATCACTCTAATAATGCAGTATGTTTAGAAACGTGTACATTGCTTTACACAGAGTGGAATGGTATTGGAATTACAGACACAGAAGACTTGTGCTGTTTGAAGACAAGGACAATTGAAATCTGTAATGTTGTTGTTGTCTAATGGCAGATCTTGGATTTATTCCATTAATCTTCTGGCATCCCAATGTAATGTTTGAGCAGTGCATTTTACTTACTGAAGAGTGACACCAGTGTATCATACAGGCAAATTTTGTTTTAGTTTGTGTAACCTGTACAATATTAACATGTCCAGAACAGAACATTCGTCACTATTTCATAGTTATTACAGTGTTTCATGTCAAGACCATAAAGATTAAGTTTATAGTAATTTACTTTACCTAATTATGCAATTGTTGCACTTTTTGTCACACACATTGTACTTAAAGAAAAGTATTGAAGGTTTATAAATTTGAATAAAGGTTGACCACCTAGATGACACTTGCTTTATTATCTACTGCTCAACATGTTTCAGACGTTAATACATCCATCTTCAGGAGCTTGCGACTACTTGTTGCATTGTGTAGGCTGACTTGAGGCGTGCTGGTGTTATGTAGCGGGATTGTCTGTTGGTGATGTGGTATCTGAGTGCAGGCCGAACCAGTGGTTCAGTCTGCACTCAGATACCACATCACCAACAGACAATCCCGCTACATAACACCAGCACGCCTCAATGACAGTGACAATGACAATGACAACGCAACAAGTAGTCGCAAGCTCCTGAAGTTGGACGTATTAACGTCTGAGACATGTTGAGCAGTAGATAATAAAGCAAGTGTCATCTAGTTGGTCAACATTTATTCAAATATCAAGATGATGCACGGTCCAATACGCATAAGTTTATAAATTTATTTGCTTTCTGCTTCATGTTTGAACTCCAAGAATTAAAGCTTCCTGTACTGATTTATGACTTGAAACTTACATCCCTATTGAATAGAGTGCCTTGTTTCTGTGCCACACATTTCACTTATTGCAGTCAATGTTGTATGTCGTTTACATTGCATTGGCTGGTTATTTACTTTGATGCAGATGTGGCATTGTCAGACACAAATACCTGGTACAGTGTGTATAACATTCATTTATGTTGTAACTTTGTCAAATTTTATGTGCGTATTGTAAGGCTAACTTAATGGATCCAGCTCTGCATTGTGACATGCTACATATAGTTATAATGCGCCTTTTCTTTTTTAACATTCGGGTGATAAATTCATATAATAAAACCAACTAAATGTGGTAATTTCTCAAATTTATTTTTGGAATAAAACTCTACATGTTTCGGACAGTTCCTCTGTCCATCATCAGGAGTTCTTCACTGTAAACACAGCATTGGTTTATGTCATACAAGTTTGCTTACAGCTTGCAAGCAGGATCAGGACAGAACATCCTGATCCTGCTTGCAAGCTGTATGACATATACCACTGCTGTGTGTACAGTGAAGAACTCCTGATGATAGACAGAGGAACTGTCCGAAACATGTAGAGTTTTATTCCAAAAATAAATTTGAGAAATTACTGCCTCTAGTTGGTTTTATTATATGACGTATAACGAACTTGTCTGTTTACGTAAAATACAAGTGCAGATAAATTCCAATTAAAAACCTAATAAAATAAAGTTTTGTATTTATGTCCTGTATGTTCAGAATATATACCAATTTACATTGTAGAGGATAAAATGTCTAGTGTTGATGTGTGTTTGCAGAGGTCCTTAATATATTTAATTTTCATGTGTTTCTCACTGTGTTTGTTTATTTTGCATAATGCAGAATTGTATAGGAGGGTTTTGTCTTCTGTTTCACTATGAGTTTTGGTAATATGTACTTGTAACATACTAAGGTTTCCGTCTGCACATCATAATGGTATGGTAACCTAGCGGTGGAGGAACTATTTGTAGTAGGTGCATGTTCTTACATTCAGTGTAGCAAGTAAAGTTGAGCAGTACTTGTGGATGTATGTGGGCTTTGTAGCTGGGATGTGTGTATGTGTGTGTACATATGTAGATATGTGTTGAAACTGAGGAGACAGAGCCTTCATATAAATCATGTTACTTTCAAAAATAAACAACTAGACACAAAAACACTTCAGACATGGTATGAAACTGTAATTGACTCATTTGAACATGGTATTCTCCCATTAGTAATCTAATCCGCACAAATAAAAGATCCCCATTATATGTCTGTTTATTATTATATTCCTACATCATGTTTCAGTCAAATGGATTGACTGAAATATGTCATAGGAAAATAATAGCATTGAAACATATAATGTTCAGCCCTTGTGTTTGTGTGGATTAGATTGCTAATGATGTAGCTGTCACAGTGGGATGATGGCGGCCAAATATTGATCTACTTAAGAATACAATTCATAAGACAAGCATATTGTCAAAGCATTTGCCAGTATTTATAATGTCACAGTTTGCACTACATATATGGCAGATGTGTCAGTGAATTCTCTCACTGCCCCTTCTCAGTGTGGTACATCGCTGACAGAAGAATTAACCATTATTTATATAAATGGCATGGTTTAGTGTTTGAATGTTGGTATCTCTTTCTCATTAGTGTAGATTTCTTCATTGTTTCTTTGTTGTAACAATGCTATGTTCTTTGTTCTGTGTAGATGCTGAGGTGAGCGACATATTTAATGTGGATTTTAATTCCATTTTTGGCTTGCGTGAGGCACCATTGAGTAAAGATTGCTACGCTGTGTCCCATGCTGTCTCTGGTTTTGGAGGTACCAGCAGGTTTAACAGTTTAACCTTGCTTGCACGTCTGGCATCTGTCCCTTCCAAATTACAGACCAGAGCTGTGTTCTACTTCGTACCATAGAAACAGATATTTGAAAGATGTTTTTCATTGTCAGTTATGTGTAACAGAAATCATTTTGGAGCCACAATATCAATCCATATATCTATCAGGCATGATTTAATTTATGTATGAGAAAGGTAATTTATGTGATAGCCAGGGGTTAAATGTGGGTGTGCATGTGTATGCATGCTTGTGTACTTGCATGCTTCATAAGTGAAATTATCCAGCTTTTGTGAAGATGAGTTAAGTGTAATTACACTGCCGTGAATACTTCAAGTTAAAAGTTTGGATTAGAGTCAGTGTTGATGTCCTATAAATTGTTTTGGGTGGGATTCCCATAAGAGTACTATGAGTTTCAAGTGATGATATTTTAAACACTGCATTAGGTACCAAAGTGGACAAAATGTGATGTGAAAATTTGCTCTAAAATTCTTTGTTAGTAAACTTATACTTTGCTTCCCTGGTGATATAGCAGATGTGTATTTGATCATAATTTTCAGCCCAAACACATCTCATAATCCCTGGTGTTTTGATTCCTGTAGTAGTGAAAGCATATTGTTTTAGGATGTTCACTCCAACCCACTAATTAACTCCATGTAGCAGGGTCCTTGAGAAACTTGTAATTCTTTAGCTAGTGAAGAAATTCTCTGCATTTTATGGAACACAAAGAGATCAGAGTACAGTACAGTTCAGTAGAGTGGACACAGCAATGACCCCTTGCACTTTGAACAAAGTTCAGTACCCTGCTGATGGAGAAGTCAGCAGAGTCACCTGGTTTCAAGAAATGATGGCCCGGGTCCCTAAATCTGAACACCCCCAGTGCCTCACAGCCACAAAGAACATGTGAGGCCATTTCAGATGCCTGTTTGCATCCATGATACCTGGTACTGTGTACCAGCCCCAGTTTAGGTACATGTCCTTTTAAATCATGGTGTTCTGCTAGCAGTCTGGTCATTATTCACAGCTGGTTTCCGCTCGAGTTGAGTAATTCTCGTGCCCCTTTAGCAGAGGGTCTTTTAAGAAAGTCCTAAGCCTATTTTTGTCCACAAATGGACTGCCAGTACTCCCTCCCTCATGTGTCCTGCTCATACAACCCCTGTCCTGAGCCAGATAAATACCCCACATCCTCCTGTCCCATTTCTTTAAGATCCATTTTAATATTATCTGATATATGCCTAGGTCTTCCAAGTACTCAGTTTCCATGCAGTTACTCTGTCCTCCTCTTTGAAGTACAATCTTATTAGAACCAACAACATGCAGGGACAGAATTAAAGTAGAGGGCACAGTCATAACTATTTTGAGCAATACCCTGAACATTTACACTGTACTGAGCAATACCCTGAACATTTACACTGCACTGAGCAATACTTTAGCATTTACGGTATACAGAGCAATACCCTGGACATTAACACTATACTGAGTAATACCCCGAACATCTACCAAACCATTCTAATAAACCGCTGTTGTAAATGAGTGAACATGTTTGATTCTAATTAAGTGAAGCCTCCTGTCACAGAATTATCAGGTGGCTTAATTTGTGTAATGCCTATCCCCTAGTAAGAAGTGTGCTTAATTTACAGTTTTGGTTGTGTTTAAAAGTGAACTGAACTCAGACTTCAAGGCATTTTTTATGGTATGTTTATACACTGTGTAGTGAATAGACCCTAATTGTGGGAATTTCCTTTCAGCATGCCTTTTTCTTAACCTGGTTGTGGAGGAAATTTACATAGACCTAATGCTTATTAACTTTTTATAATAATGTAAATATTGTATATAACACTGTTATTTCCAGACGACACCCATCTGGTGCAAGGTTACCAACCATCTCAACAGCACTACAATTACTTCACTGATAAAGGTATCAAACTGAGCATAATATGGTTTTATGCATGGATTGACAATCTTTATTACTGTTATTAGTGGATAGTTTTTTGCACTTTCAACATTTGGATGTTTACTTTCTATTATTTGACTGAAAATATTGAGGTTGTGGTTTACATGGGTTGTGCTTTAATTACATGTACTCATACTTGAATATTTTTCTTCTGTATATTTCCATTATATATGGTTAAAAGCTGACAGGACACATACCAACCAGAGTACTGAGTGTTCAAGAGTATGGCATCATTAAGAACATTTGCAAAATTGTGATAAATGACCATTAGCTTCGTCATGTCCGTCCATCTGCATGGAGCAACTTGGCTCTCATGGGATGAATTTTCGTGACATTTGATATATGAGTATTTTTTGAAAATCTGTTAAGAAAATTCAAGTTTCATTAAATTATGACGAGAATAACAGGTGATTGACGTGAATACTTATGTACATGTATGGTAGTATCTCAGTGTATTCTTCTTAGAATAAAAAATGTCACAGACAAAAGTTTTAGAGGATATCAAAACACATTTTTATGTTAAGTGATTTTTTTCTGGAAGCCATACCATTTGGTAGCTAATGTGGAAAAATATGGTAGAATCAGGCAGGCCACAGGTGACAATATAATATGGCACATGCACGTTGCGTGCCAGATAACTAAGGCTACACACACACACTCAGGATATGTAATGCTTTTATATATATATATATACAGCAGATGCACAAAAGTGCCTCATTGTTACGTTATACTTACTTCGACTTTCCTGTTTTAGATTTGTTGTTTCTGTGTAGTAGATATACCGTTTGTTGTGAACTTGTCTCCTGTTTGAAATCAAATAATCTGACTGGTTTGTGTTATCTGAAATTTGAAAACAAATTTTAGAATATAAATTTTTGTCTTTTCTTTGCAAACTTGCCATTCATCAATCACCATTACATCTTGGCGGAAAGTTGTGTTGTTATTACGAAAATTTGATTTTTCAGTATTTAATCCTTTCATCATTTAAACATATAATTTTTTTACAAATATTAATTAACACTCCAGACTAATGCTGTCATTTATTAGTGTACATCACAAGAAGTAATTGTTGTTGAAGGCACTGTTTTGATTGGTGTTGTAAAAAGAAGAGAAGAGTTTTGCTGTTCTAATGAAGGCCAGAAGCATTCTGTCACTATCCTAGATCTTCAAAAGTTGCTCATGCCCAGCATGCCTGTGTAATGGAATAATAATTTTTTTTTTTTTACCTTTTGTTTCTATTCTGCCTATCCCATGTCAGCAGTTTCATATTGGCAGTTTAATACTGGATGAAGCTGTTACTCTTCCAGGATGTTAACACTGTCACACTGGGTAAAAATTTGCTGACATTTTTAAGTCCCAGAAGCATGGTAATGTGCGAGACTTTTCATGTAGCTACTCTTCACCAATTGCTGCTCTCTGAGAGTGAACACCCACACCTGTCTTTTCCATCTGCTCACCCATTGACTCAGCATAACATCCCAAGAATGACTTTGCAGCAGTACTGCTTTGTGAATGTCAGATCTCAGCGAATTATGGCCTGTGTATAAGTACACAGATTTTTAGATATATTGAAGACCTATTAACATACTTCTGTAAAATGCAATGTGCCAAATTTCACTAACATACTTGTGAGTGTGTAGGTTTGTAGAGTTGAAGTCTAATACAATACTATGGCTGTGTGTGACTGGGGACAGCTTCTGCTTATTTTTGGTTGAAGTGGAATGAATTGTTTGTACCGTGTTCCGTGTGCAGTGTGCAAGCGCGTTGCATTGTGTACTGGCAGCAAACAGTATGCAGAACACAATTTCAGCTTAACTAATTAACCTTTTGGCGCCTGAATTATTTTTTTAATTTTAGCACACCCAGTATATAAAATGTGAATAACACAGGAACCAAATACTTTAGAATTATGGGAAAAAAAATGCATTTTGAAGGGGGAAAAAAACGGAGATTATACACCATGTTTAAAATATTTGGTACCTATATTTGTTGAATAAATGTATAAAATGCAACTTTAGAGGTTAGTGGTGCGGTACGACCACTATAGTTGACATTAGGCGTCAGAAGGTTAAATGACTCCTTTGTGACTAATTTTTGCATATAAACAAAGTTTATCTTTTTACTCTGAATGTTAATTTTTTATTGTCTTGTGTCAGATACCATAACTTAACCCACACATCACAGACAGCTAGCAGTATTTTCTGTGTTCTGTTTGTCTCTTTGTCAGTGAACATACCTGTATATATTTCTTTCTTCTGTTGACATTTGGTGACCATATATAATGGACAAAACATGTGGACATTCATTTTTTAAACTCAGAGTAAGGTGGTGTTAATGTTTTACTGCATTGTGTTATTTACTTCTTCATTGACATTGGTGCATTTGGATGTTCTTATTGAATTTGACTCTGGTCCTTTTTTTGTTATTGTGTTTGTTGCATTTTTGATGTGGCTGATGGTTGCTGTCAGTTGGCTCAACGTTGAGGGAACAGCCAGGCCCAGGTCCCACAACTGTGGGACAACTCTCCCCACATTCCCCCTCTCATAGGTCCCCTTGTGGTGGAGTGAGGGCTGTAAGTCCCCTGCCAAAATGGGCAAGAGGTATTCTTCCAGATATTTGTTATGTCTTCATTGCAATTTATTGAGAAGAAGAAAATATTGTTTAATGGGATTGACTAGGAAAATACTTTAAATATGTAGAAACTTATTTTTCATGTTGAAGAATAATTGTTTTAGTATTATTCATAGCATTCCTTCAAGGTAATGCCTCTAGTTAATGTGCAGGCCTAAAGCCAGTTGTGTTCTTGTGTGCTTCAAGCCTTCATGGCAGTCCATGGATATTAAATGGATGTTAAGTTTTCTTGGAAATGTCTGTGAATGTACATAAATTATTCGAAATTCGTAATTAATACTAGGAAAGTAAAGTAAGGATTTATGAAGCATTACAGAGTGTACATATTTTAAGTTTATAATATTAGTAGCAATATGAAAATATGTGGTACTGTTGATTCTTTTCATAGGCGAAAATGCTGACCTCTTATATCAGGAATTGACATCAGATGACGATCGCGCAGATAGAGGTAATTTGTGACACTGCAGTATGGGGTTGAGATAGGTTTGCACTGCATCTTGCACTGTGTGGTACTCTGTGGAGACAAAAGGTGTGTGACTGCAATGACTTGTAACACATTTATGACCAACTGATGTGCTCTCTTCCACCCCTGGTTATCTAATTGAGCCTGTGGTAATATATGTCCGTGAGAGATGTATCAAAAACATAACAATGTGGATGTATTTATAAACTTTAGTAAGTTATTAAATAGCAAGAGGAACTTTGGGGTATGGACTAATTTGTCTTCTTTTTCTGTGGATGCAATTTGGGTTTTGTTTGCAGGTTATACTTGTAAGTTTTTTTTTTATTATTCAACATTTTGTTGTCACCTGCACCTTTTGACAGCACAGTGGTTACTGTATATACCACCTGCTTTATCATTCATAACTCTCTATATTTCTGATGTACTATATTTGCATATTTTATTGATTCTGGGGTTAAATATTGACTATTTCTGTAAATGGCACTCACTGACCATTCTTTGTAATGGAGACACAGTGTGGTTTTTTTCTGTGATAGGATCCGAATACTTGAATACCATATTATTGACGTAAATTTCAGGCTATGAACTACTGTCCCAGGCATACAAAAGAGCAGAACACAGTTGAGACATAGAACACACAAAGTTAAAAAATTTTATGTAGTGGCTTGTGTTACCAGGCGGAACACCTCATGTGAAGCAGTATTTGGTCCTGAATGTGTTATTTGTGAGTTACACCTGTTTATCCTGTATGGTTTAAGCAGCTTTGATTGCATCTGTCTGAAATACGTCTGTGTTTCGTATGGGTGTAGGTAACAAATGCACCATATTTGCAACTTTATTGAATGTCATAATAGGGTCCTCACCAACCATTCTTCTAGAATCTGAAGCACCACTATATGTGATGGTTTGGAAACTTAGTTGGAAGTCTTCTGTGTTGTGACGCTGTCGTTAGGTGATGGGTTCCCCACACTTTCAAAAGGATTGTAGTACCCTCATCTTCACAATCAAGCAGTCCAAGAGGACTGCTTGATTGTGAAGATGAAAGAACAACAGTCATTAGAAATGTCAGTAACTGCTTGCCTAATGACAGTGTGACATCTTAGAAGACTTCCAACTTCAGCAACACTGCTGTGACAACTTCAAATCTTGCAGTGTTCTAGAAAGCTTTCAGTGTTTGTTTGTTGCAACAAGTAGTGGGCAGTCTAGGAACAGTGAATGGTACAGGCATAGTCTTCACAGACTTGAATGAGTAAGACACAATAGAAATGTTTTGGAGTAAGCAACTTTGATATTTAATTTAATTTTCTGAAGTTTTTTTTTTTGGGGGGGGGGGGGCAATGCGGCAGTAATATCTTGTCGGGCGCAGGGCCGGGTATACCCAGACTGTTGTTCTTTCATCTTCACAATCAAGCAGTCCTCTTGGA
>Ga0131853_10020771_pt1 | contig 11923 bp, 5 predicted proteins | sample TergutLab28metaG_FD_92764 | JGI IMG/M metagenome (GOLD analysis project Ga0131853, IMG submission 92764) | Labiotermes labralis P1 segment gut microbial communities from Petit-Saut dam, French Guiana - Lab288 P1 (version 2) (version 2) | ecosystem: Host-associated > Arthropoda: Insects >...
ATTGTAATATTGTAATATTGTAATACGTGTGCAAGTGTGTGACTGTGCTGCATACTGTGCCGACCTTTTCGAAAGCACTGCTACTGTGAAGGATGGCACCCATGTAGGAGGAGATTTTGTGCATCTGTTATGACTATATTCCAGTGCATGTAAGGTTGGTTTCATAAGATGGTAGAAACGCCATATTTGGACAATATTTATGCCTAAATTACTGGACAATTTTATGCTCATATTTCCAAAATGCCCAGTTGATGAAATGAAGTTTATCTCCCGCGTTTATATTTTTCGGTATGTTTTTCCTCAGTTTCATTAGTGTATACTGGTATAAAATTAGGAATACAAAGAATCTAATAATCTACGGGGAAAACTTCCATGCAGAAAGTCCTCAGTTTGAGATCATTCATCCATAGTGCAAATTTCTCTTCTTTCCTGTCCCTTCCCTTAACTCAAAAGACAGGAATCTTTCAGTTAGAAATCCGTCCAAGATAAAGAAGGCATATGGGGCAGTGAAGGTATAGCTCCACACATTTTTAATATCGACAATACACTGTAGTAACGAAGCCCCTGCCACTTTACCCTATTATAAAGAACTTCCCGTACCCAATGGATAAAAGGTTTTGAAATTACTGGCTAGCGTAATTCAATGCTAACTTTCCTGTAATCCGTGGGGACGTTGAAGTTTTTTCTACCGAAATATTACCATAAATAAATTAAACGCTGTGATATAACTCAAAATAAAAAAATGAAGCACATAAAACGCTACTACTAACAAGGTGAACCACATTCTAAAGGGAATTCGTTGATAGCTTGCAGGCCATAAATATCCGTGGAATTTCCATATACCAACTGTAACACAATCCAATCAGCAGCAAGCATGTTAGTAACTCTGGCACAGGCCAATATCAAATAACCACATGCGGTGCTTTTGACTGTCCCCTGTGCCCACAGGCGCTTGTTTATAACTAACCTGGGACCAACAACAGCCCGGTAACGTTAATTTGTGTTTTAAATGACACAACCACTTGTTAATATATACAAATTGCTCGCAAATTCGTGGCCCATTTAGATCTACTATTGAAAAGCAGAACTCTCTTTTGGACGCATGAAGTCAGCGGATGAAAGTGCCCGAGACGAAGGGAACAGAATATTTGAAATGTGGTAGGCCCAACTGAAGAATGAATAGAAGGAATTCCAAAGGAAATATTTCATGCAGTAAGAATTTCTTGAAAGCTAAGGTATGTGCCAGACACATTTACACACAAATGTCTACACACTGACGAGCTGAGGCGTAAGTTACTTTTTATTAAGCAAGGTTAGGAGACATTTTGTTCTGGGTTTCCTTCTTTGTCAGATTCTAACGGTTCATTTTTCTATTAACTAACTACACGTAACAAGATCCTTTCTCACACACTGATATTCACTTAGATGTCAAGAAATTTTCCTCTTCTAAGGAGCCGTAACATCATTACCAGGCTGAATAAAAAATCCGCAGCGGAACAAATCCTTAGCCACCTAATCCAGTCCATATTCTTAAACATTAGTTATTAAGCTATGTTTTAATAGTATCATCTCAAATACACCTATATGAACCAAGTTTCCTCTTCACCTCAAGTTTCTAAAAAAAAAAAAAAAAAGTATTCGTTTCTTAACTACTTGTGTCTACCTCCTGTCCAGTCTATTTCATCCTCTTGATTTGATCTTCACACGTTAAGCCCATTCTTAACACGTACGTCTTAGACCAACAGGAAGTGAAAATCTAACACAGGACTAACAACTAAGTTCTTTCACGTTTAAAAGATTCGTTCTAAACTTACAAAAGATGTTTTCATGACAAAATAATACCAGTATCACTCACCGCCATCTTCATTATCCAAGCCGTAGTATAATGCAGATAAGGCAGATGGCAGCAGTAGCAGAAACAAACCGGCAATATGATAACAGGTGACGTGCTTGAAGGGAATCATACTGTGAACGCGTGTTCTGCAAGCTCTGGGAAGACTGCATGTGGCCTCGTAGTCCCCGCTGCTCCTTTAAATAAACTCCGTGTGGTCTGCTTATTGGCTCAGATATATGAGATCCTTCCACTCCTGACCAGTAGCAGGCGTGCTGCCTCCTACAAGAAAACCGATGGCTACGTTATCTCTAATCTAACAGGAAATTTGAGTAGACTTAAATTTAATGGCACTGAAACAAAAAGACAGTAGGTCCACACAGCCTATAACATAATGGCCTTTTTTCCGGATGCTACAAATAACGAAAGGCAAAGTAAAAACATGTCATAAAATACTTATGACAAACCGTGATAAACGCCCCCAAGTACAACTGACAAATTATAACGACATTTTTAATCCTTCTGGCGATGTAAGCAGCAAAAAGAGTCGATTTCATTACTAACCATTTCGAAGCACTTTTGTCAATAATGGATGGTAATAGCGAAAATAAAAATCCCCGTCTCTGACGAGAATTGAAACCCCAGTATCCAGTCTATGATCAGAAATTTTACATGTTCACATTGATAACATAAATTATTTTGGTTCATTTCTCCCAACGATAAACGTAAACGCCCACACTTCATAAGCAAACCTGACACTTGAGGTTTACAACAGTCACTAGATATTTGAAGAACTGTACTGATTAGTGGTTTGTTCTGTTACTTGTATTTAAGCTGCAGCTAAGAGGCTGTCATAAACTGCGGCCCGTGAGTAAAAAATTAGTAGGAATAGTCCATGAAAATATACCACATCCATGTGTCAATAAATCGTACATACGGTAAGAACACAAGCGCACCAAACATCTGAGGTGCCTCACTTCTTGCTCGGCAGTTTGGCTATTCAGTACGTATTCCCTTAAATAATTGCCCTGTGGAACGCGAGAAACCCAAAATGGAATAGGCTAGCCTACCGCTTGACCACATTACGTGAAGGCTTCGACTAAAATTTTTTCCAACTTACATCCACGTGCGTTTTAGCAGGGCACTAATTCAAAGTTTTACGTAAGCCTATTTACGTGTACTTGCTTACAGTTTCATCACTTACAACTTACTCATTAAACAACATAATCAATGTTTCCTCCTTTCCATTCGTACATACCTGCACGGCAACGCACATTTAGTACTTACAGGTCAAGTGGATGGATCTTCTGAATGGCCACCATCAGCTAAGGACCAAATTACAAAGTCGTGTTCAGGAATGGTAATGTGTAAAGACACCAGCTGTCAGGCAAAAATCGCCAAACAACAAGAGTATACCCCAGTCGCATTCGTTTTAAAAGTTCCGAAACAGGTCTAGAGCAAGGTGTTCAGCCCGCGGCCCGCCACATTTGTAAATTACGCGTACACCATAAAAATTACACAATAATTTCGGAGGTTATTCTATTTCTATAGTAAATCCAACAAGATGCACCAATGTCTCAATTTTATTTTTATTTTTGAAAAACACTCTACATGTATCGGACGGTCTTTCCGTCCATCATCAGGAGATCAAGACTGTACATACAGCGACAGGCATATGCCTGTTGCTGTATGTACAGTCTTGATCTCCTGATACTGGACGGAAAGACCGTCCGATACATGTAGAGTGTTTTTCAAAAATGAAAATAAAATTGAGACATCGGTGCATCTTGTTGGATTTACTACAGAAATGTATTACGATACATGGTCCTGTGAACGTCAAATTAGGTATACCACTTAGCGTGGTGTTTACACGTGCGGCCAGCGCACAAGCCCAGGTTCTTCCCCCCCCCCCCCAAAAAAAAAAAAGTTGGACGCTCCTAGACTCTAATTACAGGCATAAAAGCTGCTTCGATCAAAACTTGCAGTACACGAGCCACATTCCCGAGACTGGAATGAAACAAGATACAGGTATAAATCTGGTGCTGTCCGACTGGTCCCAATATTTTGTGCGCGCTTTCAGAATCTCTGTTTTAAGCCTTTCGTAATGATTCCAGTTTAATTTTCGACTTCTGCGTGATTTATTACATCTGCAGCGGTCATTCTTTTAGGTGAAGAAGAATACACATCAGAAAAAAAGAAGACCGCTCCGTTTTCATGTGTGTCAGATTATGGGCTACATTTCAACAGGTGCATCAAGCGACCCTACAATACGATGTCACCACAATGTCACGCTTTCTCACTAGATTATAGAAGGTTCTCATTATATGACGCTGCGTATACATGGCATAAGCGCTAAACTTGTGTAGGTCTGCTCGATTTACAAGTATATTCGCAGCGTCACAATTTGAAAACTCTGTGTACAATACATCGCTCTTTACGACCTTCCTGCAGATGTCAATTTACACAGACAGGCAGCTCACGTGTTACTGTCGCGGATTCGAATCCCACTGGAGACAGGTTCATGTTGTGTTTTCTTCTAACAGAAGAGGCTTTGTGATAAACCTGTGGTTACTTCGCATCCAAGGAGTTCTACCGCGTGTCTTAAAGACTGTTTACATCGTAAATAATGCTAAGTCGGGACAGGTCAAATTACCAAGCAAAAGAAATAGTGCAGTTAAGTTACAGTAGCAGCCGACATGCAAAACTAAAGCCGTCTTTAAAATTCGCCCTTTTGTCGCGGTAGATCTAAAGTTACGAATTCCAATGTTTGCTGTGGATCATCTTTCAAATATTACTGCCGAAATGTATTGGACCAACAGTCTATCTTATAACCAACTTGTTGAAGAACACGGATATAATACTTTCAAAAATATCAGTCTTTCAATGTCACGTTATGCGACACCTACCCCTCCGTTAAGCTGCATGAGTGCGAGAGATAGTGAAGCAAAACCAGCGTCTCACGTTACAGTCACATCTTGAATTCTGCTGATCCCTTGATTCACATCTTTAGAAGCGGAACGTGACATGCCCCTCGGAGTAAAATATCAAAAATTCTATCTTCCTAAAAAAAATAAATTGTTTACACGCCACTATCTACAGTTGAAACTTCGCTCACGTCTACCAAGCAAGATACAAGGTTTATTGACCTTTTAACCTTCCTGTAATAAACGTTACATGAAGAGAGGCGCAAGTTCTGTTACAAATTACACACTCATTTTAGATCGAATTTACTATAAAGGCACCGAATCACAAAATCATAAGTGTAATTGCACTTATATAACATGCTTCAGATCACAACACTGAAAGGTTAAGGGTTGTCTGAACAATCAGCGCGAGGGAGGATGGGCTCCATCTATTTTTGAATGCAGTTTCCTTTAATACACTCTGACACTTACTGTATACTGCACAGCCGCATGCTGTAACAGTCAAAAACTCCTCCCACAATGTGTAGGCCTACTTATTGATAACATATTATTCTTAGAATAAAATGTAATAATCCCCCCCCCCCATGTCTTTATCGTTGCACCGTGCATTTCGTAAAGGCATTTAATTAGCACACCAACTAATGCACATACATAAAATAGCGTGTTTTTAAAAATGTGACTTTAGCAAGGAACAGTGTAGCTCTCTGAAGATGATCTTAGGATCGAAACATGTTGGAGCGATTTTAAATGTTTTAATGTAAAAAAAAATTATGTATGTGCATTAGTTTGTGTGCTAATTAAATAAATCCCCCCATATCTTTGTAATGGAGAGGTGGTGTGTTTTCCTGGTATATAAATGACTTTTTAAATATTATTTATATGAAATTTATGCTGCAGAAAACTATGAAAAAGAAATCACGAAAGCCCTGTCAGAATTCGAACATCCAGTCCATTTCAATGGTGAATTTGTACTATATCTTTCAGATAGTGTATTGTCCTATTGGTAGTTACTGGTGTTTAGGCGAAACCTGTTGCTTCAGGGCAGAACATTTCACGCTAATAACTAACCCATAATAAATTCTAGTTTCTAAACCCATCAGTATAATGTTTTATTGTAACGGAATCCGATATGATCACAACACCCAGTCACAATGGGCCACTCCACCCCCTCACAATTTATATTCTTACTACCTGACAGACTAGGATGGCAGAGCAGCACTCCATTCGACTGACAACAGAAACATTGGCATATATAGACACATATTTCCTTGACTTCTCCAAGAAAATTCTGGGGGAATTCTTTAAAAATAACCACCATTACTCTCTTGCTCATCATTCCCTATCCAGCACAAACAATCGACAAAACACGACGCTAAATAACCTTCAAAATTCACAGTGTCGTTAAATAACACACCAATCAGACTAGCGGCATGTAATTACACAGTAATAATTGTAGACGAACTGCGGGTGGCCTGTCATCTTTCAATTCCATTTGGTCACAAAGCGCTCTCTTGACATGTAGCATTCCGACAAAAATGTTGTATGAAGTTCTTGTTTTACCATACGTGGTGCACATACGGCCTGCCACATCCTTATTTTAATCTTTCTATCAATAGCCTGTTATGATTTGGTTAATAACTTTTACGTTTCTGCGCTGTAGCATTCACTGCCATTTAACATGTACAGATTCCTGCAAATATGTTATGCATGACGTGTGTCACATCAAAACACCAAAAACAAGACAACACTAGATGGCAGTCCACGCTCTCATTCCTCTGGCATCTCGTTGTTATGCCGTGTATGCTATCATTACTTCGTTCAACTCACCGCCAAACTTCTAGATATACGATTTCATGTTCACGGCTACAGCAACCATGAACTTTGGACGCAGGAGAAACGTCCCCTTCCTGGTCAGACAACATCAATACCACCATACTTCGATAGAAAAGGGTGCCTAAGAACACTGTATACAACAGCATACAGGTAAAGACAAGTGTAAAGTGGAGTACACATTATTACTTCAATGCATCAAGAATCGTAGTGAGATTCCTGGCAGAGGTACAATATTTTTCGCTTCTCCAGAATGTCCAGACGGACCCCGAGGCCAACCCAACCCCCTGTTCAGTGTATACAAGAGTGCTTTCCGGGGGTAAAGTGGCCGGGAAGTGAGTCTGACCGCTACCTCTATCTACTGTCTAGGTTAGGAATGAATGGAGCTAAACCTTCACTCCCCCTATCTGTCTTCATATGTACAGTACAACTTTACTTTTACTAGTTCCACTAAAATGATGGATTTGAATGAACGTATGCGTCGTGAGTTCTTGCCAGATATGTTTGTCGTAGAGACACAGCCGAATATGGATATCTCTAGCCGGCCATAGTTGGGCTAATGGTATAAGGCATAGATCTCCAATCGCGGCCCGCCCGTTGTATTATGCGGCCCGCATATTTGTGAATTCTTTATCTAATACAAAAATTACACAATAATTTAGTTGGTTAGGTCTACAAGTAATTGTTATTATTCCAAGTGCGGCCCGGGAGCAAGACTTCAATAACGAGTGCGGCCCCTTGCCATAAAAATGTTGAAGGCCCACGGTATAGGGAAACTGCATTTCTCAAGCGGTTGATAAGCCTCGATCGATTTATTGCTTTATTTAACAAAGCTATAATGAATTCCAATGTTAAGACTATCGATGTTGAGATACACTAAGCAGATGGAAATATTGTGGGGAACATTAACCAGCGAGATGCCTCGTCCAACGCGGAGTGATAATGCTGTGCTGGGCAAGGCCGCGTTGTGCGAACTTTTGGGAAGAACAGGTTTACGTGAAAACAGACGCTTACAGCACCCCCTCCCCCTCCACCACCGCCCATCACTTAAAATTATATACAGTTGTATACATTAAACATTTCCACAGTACTCGAGTATTTCATGTTGCCAGCTTCCGCGGCGGTTGAGCGACTGACCGCCCGCTTTCATCCGCTTGTATTTAAACTTAACCTTCGGCTACATTTTTCCCCAAAACTTTTCACTTCAGCCGCGAATAGTCAAAATGGCGTTGTGCAAAACTGCACTGGGCAAGGGACTTCTGAACGCTGTTGCCAATTCCCGCATGGCCTGTGTAACGCTAACAGTCACATTTGTCCACACGTCTGCACGTTTTAAACGTGTGGCTGGCGATGATACTGTTACTGCTGCATGGCCAGTAGGCAGTATACTACCTCCCACAGAGTGGGTAGAAATGTCCCTTTCCTTCACTGTGAACAAATCTTGTATACCACCCTGATAATTTTCTCGGGACATCATTTATCATTTATTCCTCCATAGAGTGCAAAAATTACGGTGGCAGATAAAATGCGCGTTTTACAAAACCTCCATTTATCTCTTTTTGAGTATCGTCTCTCTAAAAAAAGGGATTTATCTTGGTACTTGCGGCATGATCAACGAAAGCGCTCTCTGCCTGGCTTTGATCTTTGCCTACTCACAGCCACATTACTGAGCACAGAGACGGTTATTCACCTGAATACAAAAGTCTACAAATGAAGCATTCAGTTTCCCGTAAAAGACGAAGCTCATGAACAGATTGAGTCGTATGGCTTCAAATTAGGCTCTCCGAGTACAGCAAGCAACACGGTGCATTATGATTTTCCCTATCGCCACTACGTCAAACACGGAGCCACTGTCTTCATAAAGCAAATGTTCCTTGCGAAACCGGTGGTCTTTCAACTAGTAAAAGAAACAGTGGCGTACCGAAGGGGGGAGGGGGTGTTCAAACCCCCCACCTCGAAATTCCGAAGGCCCTCCAAAATCGTGCCAAACTCAACCCGATCGTGAAAACTGTTAAAAATTGCTGAATTTAGGACGCCAACACACCAAGATGTTCGGAAAAAAGGCAGTAAAACTCCAAAACTACCTAGGTTCACACTTGTTTTACATTAGCAATGACAAATAAATTGTCATCATAAATAGCCTTAAAGTACCAAAAATTAAGAAAATTTTACTATATGAAATGAAATTTCTTGTACCAAATTACAGCTGCCTCCAGAACCCCCGACTAGGGGGCTACCGCCCCCAGATCCCCGTTCTCTCTGTCCTCAACTGAATTTGTTGAACAAAATTCCTGGGTACGCCACTGTAAAGAAATCCCTTCTCTTATGAAACGCGAATTTTTGTATTGGGGAGAGGGGGCTGACTCTGAGGCTATATAATTATAATTTATGTTTCATTTTAAAAAAATGAGTTATTAAAATCATGTCCTAAGTATAGTGTAACATAACACTCTGCAACTGGATTTATATACACTCAAACACAACTACAAGTTTCATGCCTCTTTCACCTAATTTAAATCACAAGGTCTTTTCTTCTTTGTTTTGTAATTTCACCTAAAAGATCCTACTTTTTTACTTTAGTTTTCAAAATTCTAAAGTATTAGTCATCAGCCTATTTCAGTGGCAGATTTCGGCTGAAGGGTAAATCACGTAAAACGTTCGATATAATCACGTCTACAAAATGTATTTTTTTTAATTTCGATTGGGGAGGGGGGCTAAAAGTGTAAGCCCCCCCCCTCGGGTACGGCCCTGCTATACCTCATCCTACTTCTATGAGTAAATTTTAATACTCGTAGTGCTCTCCCATCTCTGACTAGGTCTCTCACGACATATCTTCCCTGCAGGTTTTCCAGCAAGCACTGTATGCATCTCTCTTCTCTCCCAAACGTGACACTCGTACACGCCCCGCCCATTTAATCCTCCTACTGATTCCTCTGTGTTATTAATTTCCATCGTATATGCTACATGCCCCGCCCCTCTGGTCCTCATTGATTGTGTCACCCTAGAACATTTATTCGAACAATAAAAGTTGTTAAACAACTAATACCGCCATCTTTTCAATTCTGACACAAATCTCACGACCAAATATTGTCGCTGCTTGTGGGGCGCCCTTATTCAAGCTTTCCTCCATTGTAGTGACAGACAAGGACTCGTTATCTTATAAAGAAAGTGCAAATTATATCACACTGCGTATTTTGATAGCAGAAGGGAAAACAAAGATCTGAAAGCGGGAGGCCGGTCTTAGTAAATTAGGCTATTAGTTACCTCTTTCAGTGCGAAGGCCCAAGGATGCTCATAATCGAACTGCCACTCTAATGTCATCAAACCTGTGCTTACAAATCGCATACCCATTCACATACATCTAAAACAGTGCAGGTTGATTAAAAAATTGTACAACCCAATATGTACCAAGATCTCTCACATTGACAAACCCAGGCAATTTTTACAAAATCACGTTTGGCAACACTGTGTGCTTCCAGGTACAGAATAGTTGCAGTAAGACTTGAGTTGAATAACTTTTAGACCAAGACTTGTACAAAACACACACACACAGCTACATACATGCAACAGTCCACTGAAAAGATGTATGTGGGGTTGCAACGTTTTACTCACAACGTAATTGTCCAAACCGCTTGGTGTAATTATTTGGCTTCTCCTGTACTTCCTGGCAGACCACAGTCAAGCTCATTCACCCACAATCCAGTATGTGTCCCAGACATACTGTTGTCACACATTCATATTAGAAACTACATTATTACACTTCTCATAACCATGTTGCATAGCCCCAAACAGCAATATTTTTCTTGAATTTCAATTTGAATTTTCTAAAAAACGAATGGTCCTGAATCTCAACATGTTAGGATAAATATGGGTTTTATAAATTTTGGGCTACAGAAGCCATCCTGAGTTGCGTATCTACTCTTCAGTAATTCTTCAAGGAATGTTGGTGAATCAAACAGGCAACTTCACTTTTACCTGTAACTAGATGCTGGATCGCCACAGTACGATTCTGGAAGGGGTAAGGATTGTCTCTTTACCACAGTGTGAAAATGTGCTCTGTAATCCACCCAGCCTCTTACCCATTGGGTTCTAAAGGCTCCTTCCCCACAGTAAATCTGTTTCTTCATGAAGGCAACCACGTCCACTTTGTGCTGAGACGAAGTATGTATCGTGCTTTACCTCCAATTGTACGAGTCAAAGGTTAATTTCAATACACTACAAAGTCAGGCTAGGTATATGAATTCACGCAGTTATATTAATGACCTTCTTTACAAGTGTTTTCTCTGAGGTTTGAAATAATTTGTGTGTCCAGCACAGCTACTGCAACAGGAACACTGTGTCATCTCCCATGTACCTTTGAAATTCAGAGCAATTCCAATAGTGAATTGGAACACTGACATTGCCATACCTTTGAACAATACAATATTCCTGTGATAACATTCAATACAGTAGGTCACCCTTTTTTCAACAAAGGAAACAAAACATCCAAGAAAAAATGAAAATACATGATGTCACTGGAGCATCACCTTAACAAGATCCAAAAGAGAAACGTACTGCAAATTATAGTTCTTTTCAGACATAGAAACAAAAAATTTTACAATGTATATGAACAACTTCCCTGCCTTGAAATAAATATAAAATATTCATGATAAAGTGAAGTTGTCCTTATACATGCTACACAGGCATACAAAGGGAGCAGATTCATACTTCCACTCATCTTCTACATTGGCATGACACAGAAGTGAACTGACAGCCTCAAGCCCCTGACACTTTAACCCTTGGAAAGAACCCCAGTATCCTCTGAAAAGGATGCTGGATATCACCTGCTGCTGGTGTGGACACTTATGAGAAGAGAAAAATCTCTTGTCCCTGCTAGAATTCAAACCCTAGATCATCCAGCTGGTAGCCTAGTCACTACACTGACCACACAACACTGGCATATAACCAAACAGCAAAGGCAATGTGCACATTTCTCTACCTGTCCCAAGTTGCTCTGGAACCAGTTCAGCACTTCCACACCTCTGCTACACCCTCATGGCACAGGTGAACAGGGCTCTCTTCACCTTTAGACAATGACTGGTCTGACATTCTAAGAGGAGGTGAAATGTTATCCAGGAACGCAAGGAAGGCTACAGCGGTACAAGAAAGCAAAAAAGACCAGTGTAAGAGAGGACTAACAATAGGATAATTTAATATAAGGAGAATGACTTGCAATAAGCAAATATAATGAATCTGTATAAGAATATGGGATAGATCTAATCACTGGTAATCTATGTGAGCAGGGAGATGGTGGTAGTGCTGGTTACAGAGGATATAATAGTGGTGGTTACAGAGATGA
>Ga0131853_10020772_pt1 | contig 11922 bp, 4 predicted proteins | sample TergutLab28metaG_FD_92764 | JGI IMG/M metagenome (GOLD analysis project Ga0131853, IMG submission 92764) | Labiotermes labralis P1 segment gut microbial communities from Petit-Saut dam, French Guiana - Lab288 P1 (version 2) (version 2) | ecosystem: Host-associated > Arthropoda: Insects >...
AATAACTCAACAAATAAGTCGCAAGCTCCTGAGGATGGATGTATTAACATCCGAAACATGTTGAGCATTAAATAATGAAATAATAAAACAAGTGACATCAAGTTGGTCTCTCTTTATTCAACTGTCAAGATGATGCGCGGTCCAATAAACATTCTCTCACGCCATTTTTTTATTTTATCCTCTTCAACCCAGTTGCCAAAGAAATTATTCTCATGTAGAGAAAATATTGGGGGTATTTGCCCCTTGCTTCCCCTCCCAATTTGCCCCTTGCTCCCCCTCCCAATTTGCCCCTTGCTCCCCCCTCCGAATTTACGCCTATACTCAGATGTAAGCGACGAGTGTTTGGAAGATTATTTAACAGTGAACAGGAAAAGATGTGGAAGGAAATACTGGCGTCCAATTTTAATATTCTATCGAAGAATTTTTCTAGACTATTGATCTCCAAACTTCAGTGCGTCAGGTATTATTATGTGGCCCGCGTCCGTATTTGTGATTTATGTGTCAATTATAAAAATTGCGCAATAATATACACACCACGTGGTGTTATTTTTCCACGTGCCGACCGCAGACCAACCCAAAATAATGATCGTGAAAATTTGCTATAAAAATTTCGACTTCCATAGTCTAGAGGTTGCAGTAAAGTGACAACGGATACCAGGCAGCTTAGAGCCGCGATTTAAGCCAGAAACAACCAAATAAGTGGGAGGGTTGAAACAAATAAATCGCGAACCTCGGGGGACTTCGATAGCTGTGGAAGCGAGTGGTAGGTTCCCTGTCCGGCCACTTTACCTTACTGAAAAGCTTCAATGCCGACTAGAAACTTTGTGGCGGTCCGATTGTGGTGGTAAAACAGAAGTATAGTCGCTTCTGAACAGAGGAAGCAACTGCCATATCTCTGACGGCTTTCTACTTTTTCTTTCAAAAACAATATTATTCTAAATGCTAAAACCATCTCAGTCGTGTTCCAAATGGAAACATTCGAATGTGTCACGATGCTACTTTATATGTATATCACCTATCTTCCATCAGGAACTAACACATACTTTTCACAAGTGTTCCGCCTCTGTATGTGTCAAGGGGGCTGCTCAAATGTGAGGCCAAAACCATAGCCAGAAACAGATCTTCCGCGATTTCAAGGAAAATTAGAGCTTCTGTTAAGAAAAACATTATTATGATTTTCACATTCGTACCGTGCATCTTGATATTATCAAAGATTTATTTATTCACCAACTGATGCACTAGTGAGTTTTCTTTAAAAAAAACCAATATTAAAATTTACATTAAAACAACTTCGACATATTTCCGTGTTACAGTTACACCATCACCAGGGAGCGCATTAATTTGTGCTTACTAACTAATGTAAAATGTGTGTGCTCGTCTAACACAACTATATTTATTGGTACAATATAAAGTATTTTCTACATAAGGTACAACTACATGTTTCGGCGCTTGATAATGGCCATTTTCAGGTTGTACATGAAATACTTATTAAGCAGTTATACAATACATACATGGGCTGTTTATATTGGGCAGGGAGGGGGTAAAGTGGGCACGAGATCTCGTATCTTTCAGAAAGGTTGGGCGGTGCGGGTTACATGAGGAGTCCATGCTGTTACCAAGTTATGTCTAAGCTTATTATAGTTAAATCTATGGTAGGTATCATATTATGTCTATGTGTGCTGTGTAATTACACTAAAGTATAAAATATACAATGTACAATAACATGTAGCATAAGTGACTATAATTTTAGGTTTATTAACTTGCTCTAGTTGTTAGCAGTATCTTACTGTTTTACATAAATCAGGCTAATATCACAATAATCTCATCTGTACAATTTCATGTGTGAAGTTATAATTCTCTCTATCGTGTCATTTTCTCATGCAATGTTTGTGAGTAGAAAAGAAACTCAAACAAATAAAATGACATAAGAATAAACTAAATAAAATGAAGTAAAAATAAAATAAAATAAAGTGTAAGTGTTAGCACTAATCCCCCTTAGTTTCGCTAAACTGTACTACAAGTGTATGTTAAAGGCTCACGGCCTTAGCCAGTTCACCGTATATTATTCTACAGTCTGCCTGTGCCTAAAACTGATCTTCATGGAGGGCTGTAGGACCACCAGGTGAGACGAGGCTATAGCACATACTTCGTCGCATTCCGTTAGATAGTATTCATGTTATTTATGAGATTTCTTATTTTTTACATAAACTTAGTTTTTTTCACTGAGGTATTCACTGTTAGAACTCCGGGGCACATTGACTTAAGTACATAATTCCATAGCGAATTCAATGCGTTATGCAAACCAAACAGCGTGTGTTATTATGTTTGGTGGGTTTTACTTATTAATCCCATTGCTTTTTGTTAAAAAAGATCAAATCTTATATCTGAAATAACACAAAAATCCAACAGTTTCTACAGTTTCAACAAGTAACCTTGTGTTTTGTACACGTCGGCTGTAACTCGCGCGCACAAACTCAGTTGTGTCTTAAGACAGAACATACACGCTTTATACACTGCGTGCCGTAAAATGTAATTAACACTAATCCATAAATGCACTGATCCCCATAAAAGTAGTTGTGTGTGTATTCTGCTGCATAGCGTAGTTAACTAGAATACCTACCGCTTGAAACAACAAAGAGAAAAATGAAACATATAAACAATAACACAATATCGCATTAAGCGAAGGAATATTAGTAAACAATATAAGCGGTTTTTGTCTATACGACTAGCTTTTGTTAAAAGATATATGTGCCTTCGTGGGGCCGGTAGCTCAGTCGATATAGCGACTGACTACGGGCTGGACTGTCCGGGGATCGAATCCCGGTGGGGGGGGGGCGAGATTATCCGCACCTGTCCAGACCGGCCCTGGGGCCCACCCAGCCTCCTATACAATGGGTACCGGGTCATTCCCGGGGGTAAAGCGGCCGGGGTGTGGGGCTGACCACCCACCCCCATCTAGTGCCGAAGGACCTAGAAAATAGTAGAGCTATACCTCTACTCACCCTAAGGTCCTGCGTGGCCTATGAAAAGGGGTGAAAACCTACCTATATATGCCTTCATGAAATGTTACTTGTTCGACTTTGAAGAATCATCATCTGGCGCGAATAAATGAAAGACAAGCCAGCGCATGGCTAGGGCCAGTTAAGACGACGTAAGCAGGCCGCTGGTTTATTTCCTTTCATTTAATGACACTCTCATAGACTCAGATTTAAAGGCGTCATAGTATAGGCTTATTAGTAAATAAAGCTTGGAAATACATGGAAGGATGAAGAACTGGCTCAATTTAAGGAAGGTTATTATCTTGTTACTATCCTGGGTGCACTGATTGAAAATGAAGAAGAATCTCATTATGCGTGGTTCATGTTCGAGCCAAGAATTGAACCCATTACCTTCCAAGTAATTAGCAGCTGTGCGAAACAAACAGAAGCATTTGTTGTTGAGTGTTCCATTACTGAGATTGGAGTGTATGTACTTGTCTAACACAACTTTATTTGATGGTAGAGATATGTGTAGCATTTACTACATAAAGAACAACTACGTGTTTCGGCACTTGACAATGGCCATCTTCAGGTTTAGAAATGAAAAACTTAGTAAGCAGCTATACTGCCAACATAAGTCGAGTATAGCTGCTTACTATGTTTTTTCATTTCTAAACCTGAAGATGGCCATTGTCAAGTGCCGAAACACGTAGTTGTTATTTATGTAGTAAATTCTACGCAAATCTCTACCATCAAATAAAGTTGTGTTAGGCAAGTACATACACTCCAGTCTAGTTTATTTATGAACACAACGGGGATGACGAATCTTATGATTCCGTTACTGAGAAATAAAATCTGAATACGTGAAACGGTAACATACACTGTCCATTGCTAGTGACTCAGTCTATGGTGATGAAGCAGAACAAATTGCAAAGCATCGTTATTAGGTCTCAGAAGTCATCTAACCGAGTCACTACTGGGGCATTTGGTGAAAGGATATTCCAGCCCAGAATAAAATCGGGCACTATGCAAGTACGAGTCTACAGCTTCGCCACTACAAAAACCTGACTGGTTATTCGTTTCCAGGAAACACATATTTTGATCAATTCTGTCAACAATTCTACAAGACAAGGCACGTGTTTCCTTTCAGTGGTCAGATATACTATATCAATTGGCAGATGTTAATGATCATCCATCGCTGTGAGGTGCGGTTCGGCGGAGGGTTTGAGGTGTTAGAGCATTTACACAGTTGCCTGCAGCCTGTTGTGTTCGGTGATTTGAAAATTACTTTCGTGAGAACGTTACATTCTACTTGGGGAGGGACAAGAGACGCGTTAAATTTCACACATTGTAGGGCCTATCAGACTTCTCTCAAGCGCTAATTTTCTTCTAAGTTCCATTGTTCTATGGAAACACATTCATGTGTTTTGTAAGATACTCAGAACAAAGTGTGATAAATTAACCCACAGCACTTTGCAATTCAGATGCACTGTGTTAAATATGAGGTAGAAACTGAATTCTAAGTATTTATATGAGATTCAAGCTTTAAACTTTTGTTAAAAAATCTAGCTTTGTAGGGGAGACAAATTGTGCTTTTGGAAGGTAGGAAACGAATTGTTAAATTTTATCCAGAATAAGTGACCATTTTTTCCTAGCCTTTTCGGGGATGGGATGGAAAATAGAATGAAACTTAATATGATACAAACGACAGAGTCGGGTTTTTGTATCTTACATGTCTCTTTACTGTTCACAGCTCCATGTGCAAAACTGTTGCCATCTCCTCGTCGGGAAAGCCTCTAATAAGATCCAAGAAATTCTCCCTTCTAAAGAATATTATTAGGACGGTTGAATAAAATCGGGAAGAGTGCTGTGAGAAAATCAGGCAAAAAATAAGTCCAGGCCATGCTTATTTCGGGGCATGTCTACGAAAATTCCGTACGATCGTTCACATTAATCTAGATTATCTTTAGAGACTTAAACATTTTAATCCTGGAATGTTCCTTCATAATGCAACATGTAGTTGTTGCCCCACAGGAAACACATTGCATTGCCATTACAAATACTAGCAGATTAGTGCTTTTAGAGAAATACTTAATATTTATTTTTAGAATCGAATGAGATAAATAAAAGCTTTTTTTTTTCTGTCAAAATCATTCACATGCTTCAAAATTAGCAGTGGGGCAGACAGACGTACACACACGTATTTCAAAACCAAATCCTTTCCTTAAGAAAGTAAAGTAAGTTAAATTATAATTGTATGTATAGGTCATGAATAATTCCGCGCAGGATCGGCTGTGGCATCTTAGCCTCTTAGCCTCCTATTACCTTCAAGCGGTCACTATTAAACTGAGCATCTAGCATAAAACTATTTCCGTCCTGTCGTCCTGCCCGTCAAACGCGCTAGTTAAAGGCGAAGACCAGAAGCCATTTTGCCGAGTGCCCGACAGTTATACCTGGTCATCAGCTATTCAGCTCATTTATTTTCCTCTGTTGAAACAAGCCACTGCTCTGGGCGCGTTTTTAATTGTACCGGCTTCTTGCCTTCAATCGTTAAATTGCTGTCATTTGTTACAGATTGTGCTTCATCTACCCACACACATGGAAAGCTATACGGAGATAGTAATAATGGGAGCAGTTAAGCCGGCTTAAATTGTAATGCACAGAATAAATTTAGGCTCGGAATAATAATATAAACAGCGGACTAGATGCAACAATAATAATTTTATTAATAATTTCAATCAGCTCAACATGTTTCGGGCAATAATTTCGCCCATCCTCAGGAGCACTAGATTGTTTTTACAGCTTGTGGTACAAAGCACCGACGATGCTGCTTGCCGGTGACATCCTGTCACCGGCAAGCAGCCGGAGGGATGTAGCTGCACAAAAAATATGACCAGTACCGGAGGCTGTAGTTACAGTTTTGTGTACTCCTGATGATAGGTGTGGCTGACACCCGAAACATGTAGAGTGAACTTGCAGAATAATAAATAGTCTTCTCTGTTTTGCATCTCGTTGTTAAATTATTAATATATATTTAAAATCTATGTGCTGCATCAAATAATAATAATAATAATAATAATAAAATGTCTATATACATCAAGATATGTTTCTCTGTGAATGAAATGAGTGTACTGTTGTTACCAAGAAATCTTCACACACGAATCTTACTTCAAGTGCTGTTAAAATCATGTCTTAAAAAACGCGTGACAAACTTTCGGCATTTCGTCACCAACTGGTCTACACAAGCGTATGACGATCTTCTGAATTGTTGCCATAAACGCGTCTTCTCTTGCGCATCACAAACTTTTAAAACTACCTCACGAACACTGCTGCACCAGCTGTCACAGATATTTGGAAATGCTGTCACAAGTGCGAACTGGCATCTGTGGCAAATGTTTGTTGTGTTTTCAAAAGCAGGTATTGGTAAGGGGCTCGAAGATACAAATAAATGAAAAGTGTTTAAGTGACGAGAAGAAACTAAGGCACTACGGATTTGTGTTTTTTCTGTTACCCACGTGCATATTTGTTTTGCTAACTCTCATGCATTTTAGACCAACTTGATGTAAAAAAACTGTAAGTAAATTTGTCTCGAGCAGAAATTGAAGTAAGTGCCAATAAAGAAAAACCAGTTGGAAAACTTCAGCTAAGCATGACGATATCTATAAACTGAAACCGTCAGGCTAGCCCAAGCGAACGCATGACTTGTGCATATTAAGAACGTAAACTTAAGCTGCTTAGCCGCACGTCTTCATGAATATCTTACGATGAACTTGGGTACGCTATATCTATTAGCCCACGTGAATCTTCTTAGTTTCATGCATATTAAGTATCACAAGAATGTGCAAACATACACACTGTAGTTTGCAGGGACTGTACAGATTACGTGCCTTCATGTTACGTAATGTCATTACTTTCTTCGATAGCATAAGTACATAAACCGAAATGTAAGCCTGTTGGATGTCATGGCACTCCAACTGTACCTATTCTGTTTTGAAGTATACAGTCCTTCCTAAAAGGAAAATGTGCTTTTTAATTCATCATATGTCTGAAGGGGTGGTGCAGGAGAGCTGACATGTATTCTTCGTGTATTCACATTTACACGTCTTAAGCAGTTACAGGTTGTTCACAAAACTCAATAAAACAAATATTACGTCGAATAAAGAGAGACCAACTTGATGTCACTTGCTTTTTTATTTCATTATTTAATGCTCAACATGTTTCGGATGTTAATACATCCATTCTCAGGAGCTTGCGACTTATTTGATGAGGTATTTCATGGGTAGTATTGCTCTGGTACGATGTGTGTTAGTGTTACTTTGTGGTTTGGCTGGGGTGGTGTGGTATCCGGATGCTGAAGCAGTGCCTCAGCATCCGGATACCACACCACCCCAGCCAAACCACAACATAACACCAACACACATCGTACCAGAGCAATACAACCCATGAAATACCTCATCAAATAAGTCGCAAGCTCCTGAGGATGGATGTATTAACATCCGAAACATGTTGAGCATTAAATAATGAAATAAAAAAGCAAGTGACATCAAGTTTGTCTCTCTTTATTCGACTATCAAGATGATGCACGGTCCAATAAACATAAAAATCACGTCATTCGTGGACACGCCAGTACCTCAAATGGTAATTTCCTGTAGTCAGTAATAAAAATACAGCGAACACGTGAAATAGTGAGTCAGAAAGGATATTAGTGACATCCACTTTTAGGTCAAAAAAGAAGACGTTACGAGTGACCGTATTAAAATATTCTACTCTGTCGGGTTATGTTTATGTAGAGTGTAGAAGGACTTAAATTTAAAGAAGAAACTAGTGAAATGCTATATGTGGAGCAGAGCTTTTACGGTGTTGAAACTTAGACACTTCGGAAAGTAGACGAGGGATACTTAGAGAGTTTTGAATTTGGTGTTGGGAAAGGATGGAGATAAGGTGGACTGATCGTGTGAGAAATGAAGTATTAGAAGAATAAAGGAAGAAAGAAATATCATACATATGATAAAGCGAAAGAAGGTTAAATGCATTGGTCAAACCTTGCTTAGGAATAGCCTCGTAAAACACATTATTTAAGGAAATATAAAAGGAAAGTTAGAAGGAAAAAGAAATGGAGGAAGAAGACGTATGCAGCTAGTGCTTGGTTTTAAGGAAAACAGAAGGTACTGGAAATTGAAAGTGGAAGTACTCGCTTTGGAAGAGGCTACGGACCTGTCCTAAGAGAGAATACGTCATGATGATGATGATGATGATAATGATGCAAAGTAACAGGATTCAACCATGTCAACATTTTTTTCGTCTTTCCATTCGATGGTAAAAAAAGAACTTCATTGACCATTGTAGATACGCAGGCTGCAGCCCGGACACTATTCCAGCCTAACAGCACCTAACCTCCAACCTACAGCAAACCAAGACCGAAACGACCAATGTGGTAATCAACATCATAGTCGCGAGTTCCTGATGATGGGCATAGTAATGCCCGAAACATATTGAGCCTATGAGAAGTACAATAAAATAATAAGTGGCATGTAGTTGGTTTTTTATTCTTCAGTTACTACAGCTAAAATTTCGGTCATTTATTTCTATGAATCTGATTTTAAGCGAAAAACATGACCTACTACGTTGGTTTGATACTTTACTCTTTTGTTCTGGTGAAGCAAAATGGTTCCCGAATCTCTTTGACCTCTGTTCCGTGGAATTGCTATAGAATTACCACATGTTCGTCCTAATTATTTCCGCGTGCAGAGTAGCAGAGGTTATATTTTGCTTTATTTTCAAACTAATTAAAACTGAAACGAGAATTGCACCTACGATATCCCTCCGCCAATACATAATTGTGGCCTGATTGTGTTGCTGTGACAGAGAGTCGGTTGATTTCATAAATAAATTCATGTTAATAAAAAATAGACTGGGTTGGACCAATTGAATGGAATATAATAGGATGGGTGCAGAAGGGCGTAAGGGAGGGGAGTGCTGCGCGTTATGTTATTCTTTCCCCAGTCACTCATTAAAGTTGTTAATTAAAATTGCATGAGCTGGTTGTTTTATGCAGTCAGACACATTTTGTACGGTGGCCGAAAGTTTTGCAGCGATTCAAAACATAAGCTCGGCGTTTGTCCATTTTGAGAAACTCCTGTATGGTATAATACATTTAATTTCTGATGTAATTCTGAAAGCTCTAAGTTAATTGTCGGAAAAAATTCTTAGAAATTTATAGGGCCTGTTAAACCCCTACATTCTTCGCCGCTGATTTCTGTACAACCTATGCGCTTTGAGCTAAATTTTCTCTGAATATTGTATATTAGAAATTAGATATAAACAATTGTTTTTAAGGAATACGGCTGGAGGTAATTCCTTGTATGACAGCCATTAATTCAAAGATCGACGAAAATTATGCTGATAATATCTTAGAGACAGATGGTCTCTGGTGAAGGAGTTTGGAAAGTAACATTTTAAGGAACTATTACTTACACCTAAATTTGTGATCAGGCTAAGAGAGGTTTAGGTTAGGCTATCGTATTGAAACACTAGACGGTCCATCATTATCCTAAAAGTTGCGAGTAGGAGACAGACACCCACGTGCCTTACAGTGCGCCTATATTTCCTTACGAATTAGAGAAGGCTGAAAAGAACTTGGTACTTTCACCTGGCCGTAGCTATATCTGTAGCCATACAATATTCTAGAAGCAAGCCTGCAAGGTTTGGTCAGAAAACAAGCGAAAATTGCTTTAAATTCTATAGCTAAAGACCCTATATTAAATGTGATTATATCAGTAAAATTCCGCAACGAGCCGTTACCATGTTATTCCAGGCCTTAAGTAAAATCCTGGCGGCTACAAATTCAAAGGTGACCTCGAGGAGGAAACAGTTGCGACACGGAAGATATTAACGCCACAACAAAAACTATTGATATATTTGTTAACTGCAATTGGGTTGACACCTGGTGGCAGTAGTACACTACACGTTTACACACAAATAATACATAGAACAACACAATTAACAACTTTGTTTGGAAGGCTTCATGGGACTCGAAACCAGGGTGGTCAAACTAAGATTAACGATTAAATAACTGCGTAAAAATGATTGCATCGACAGCGAACAGAAAATTCTGTGTCAATAATTATCCAACAGATGTAACAATATACAGTTTATTTATACCTGTAAACTGCTCTACATGCTTCGGGTGGTATCTCCATCCATCATCAGGAGCTCAAAACACTGTATCTACTTTATCTGGCATTCTGGCATTATTGAGACCATTACTGCGTAACTGTCTCAATAATGCCAGAATGCCAGATAAAGTAGATACAGTGGTTTGAGCTCCTGATGATGGATGGAGATACCACCCGAAGCATGTAGAGCAGTTTACAGATATAAATAAACTGTATAGTGTTGCATCTGTTGGACAATTATTTGCACATATTACACGATGCACGGTCCTTTGAACATAAAAAACGGAAAAATCAGTTCGACATAAAGATTAACGCGATACTTCTTGTGAGAAATATGTGGACATTTTGTGGGTTAGCAGTTAAATTACATGTGAGATATTGTTAGTACAGGTGAAAATAAAGAACAGAGAACACACACGCTGAAAGTTTATCTTCCTTCTGATTCAAGTTAAAAAAATTATTGAATCACCCGTACGGAATGTCCGTTTATCTTACCCTTTCCAGTCTGAGTGAATCTCATCCTACATTCAACTAATCATTGTAAATTTACACACTGGAGTGGAAAAGATATTTACAGGGTTCGTTTCAACAATTTTATTATCCAAGCTTTTTCTTATGGGGATGTTTTGCCTTCCTTTTCAGTATCTTTCTTAATACCTCTGAAGTAGGGAAGTAGACAACGTACTTGTTAAAAAATTCTTTTCTCAGCTCACCCAAATTGTATAATTGCTTGTTTGCCGTACCCATTACAGATCTTAACAGTAATTTAATTCGCAGGTGTGGTTCAAAAACCGAAGAGCAAAATGGCGGAAACAGAAAAGGGAAGAACAGGAGCGGATCCGGAAGTTGCAAGAAGAACATGCAAGCAGGAAGCCATCAGAAGGCTGTAGCATGGACCCGGATGTTACGTCGCATCTGCACCGACTGAGCGAGGCGGACGAATCCTCTGATCTTGAAGTTGCGTAATATTCCTGTAGTTCTATTGGGTTTGCACAATCGAGTGAATAATTGGTCTGAGTAGTCAGTTAAGCAAATGATTAAAACACGTGTGTTGTTGCTTGTTATTTTGGACATATGTAAAATACATTCATGGTATCCGAAAGAGAAATAAGTTAATTTAATTGACAGGGTACTGCATCCATATTTATCATTTCTTTTGAAGCTTCACATGTTAATGAGTAATTTTTTCTCAGCTAATATGCCCCTGTGATTTGTCAGGCTATTACAGAAACACATTGTAACATATAGAAGGATACTGCAGGCTGCTCGGGTATAATGGTGGTCATAAATTAAATATACACTAAGATGCAACCAAAGTTTCAACTAGGAGGCTACATGTGATGTTTGTGTGACCGTGCATCTCTGATACAATAGTATAAACAACCAACTAGATGCAAAAATAGCAATTTATTAGCAAATTCAATCAGCTCAACATGTTTCGGGCGATAAATTCGCCAAACTTCAGGAGCACTAGACTATTTTTTTACATTCATTGTTCCGTGCATCATTATAATTGTTCCAAAATAATTACCAACAAGACGACACTTATGGACTATCCTTTATTTCAGGGTTAGTCGTCCTTCACTCTACATGTTTCGAGCTTCAGGAAGCTCATCATCAGGGGTTCACTTTTTTACTGTACAGGAAGCCTCTGGCATACTGTGTAATCTTTTGCTGTATTCCACCCGTTCTCCTACGTGTGGCAGCCTCTGGCATACTGTGTAATCTTTTGCTGTATTCCACCCGTTCTCCTACGTGTGGCAGCCTCT
>Ga0131853_10020774_pt1 | contig 11922 bp, 12 predicted proteins | sample TergutLab28metaG_FD_92764 | JGI IMG/M metagenome (GOLD analysis project Ga0131853, IMG submission 92764) | Labiotermes labralis P1 segment gut microbial communities from Petit-Saut dam, French Guiana - Lab288 P1 (version 2) (version 2) | ecosystem: Host-associated > Arthropoda: Insects >...
AACACCCACATCAAAACCCGTCCCTGTCATCGCCAACGAATTCGCAAGGTACCTCTCCCCCGATGATTACGCAGCAATCACAACCGTCAAGACCGGTGCCGCGGCAAAGACCGCCAAAATCGCGCACTACGACATTCAAATCCGCCCGTTCATTAAACATTCCAATGACAAGAAACGCGGCGATTTTCATATGCTTGCAAGACTTCGCCTCGTGTCCGCCGCCATTATTGCCGTACTTCTTGTCGCGGGTCTTGTTGTCGCTTACTATACCCTGAAACCGGATACCGAGTACACGGCTAGCGAATTTTTCTTCTTTTTGTCGGGATTCATTCTTGTTGGCGCGTATTTCGTCTATTACCTAATCAGATTCCTCGCCAACCCAAAGTCCAAGAAAGCCGTACAAAGTCAACTCGCCGAGCACTTCATCCGCCTCGGCATCTTCCTTGGCGCGGTCATCGCAATCTTCGCGTTAAACATTATCATCGGCGGAATCGACCGCTTCACGCACATAAACTCGCCCGAGAACTTGATTTTTTGGGCGATTCCCTGCATCCTTGTTGCCGCAGTTTATTTCGAGGGCATCATCCAGCTCCTCCTTCGAAAGACCAACCTGTTTGTGGCGTAGGTGACTTATGGAGATGATACAAGCAAACCAGAAACTTGAAATCAGAAATGTGCAAAAGTCAACCAAGACCGCCCTTGTTATGGACGAGATTAACATAACGGTTCACGAAGGCGAAATTTTCGCACTCGTTGGTGGCCCCAAAAGTTGCAAGACTCTGCTCAGCAAAATTGTCGTCAACCTTGTCAAAAAGACCCAAGGCGAGGTGCTTGTTGACGGAACGCCAGGTCGCAAATCACGCATCACTGCAAGGAAAATCGGTGCAAGCCTTGACCAACAAAGATTCTATCCATACAAAACCCCTTTCAAGACCCTTGAACACGATGCGATTGTGCACAAACGCTCGGTGGTTCGTGCGGACATAGTAAATGCCTTAAACCTTGTCGGTATGAAAAAAATTATGCACAATACAATCGATGGCCTTGACGAAAGTGCAATCGCTCGCCTTAAAATCGCCCTCGCATTGTACGCGCGGCCCAAGATTTTGATTCTTGACGACCCGTTCAAGAATTTGTCCGCCGTCGAAGCACTCGGCATTCGCACGGTTATTAAGACCATCGCGGATGTCCGAAAAACCGCGGTTTTGCTCACCGCCCAAAATGTTACCAACGTCGAAGCCATTTGCGACACAATCGGCATCATAGACGACGGCATGATTGTAACAATTAAAAGTTACAACCAATTCATCCGCGACGACGCCAAGTACGAAAAAGTCCGCGTTCACACCCCGACCCCGAACTTCGCGGCAAAAGTTATCGAAACCGAGCTTGGATTCGAAACCCATCTTTGTGGCGAGTGGGTTGTTGTCGAAACCCTGCCCGCAAGTGCCCAAACCATCGCGAACGCCCTCCAAGCCAAAGACATCAAAATCCTCTCCATGCAAAAAGTCAACCGAAGTTTGCAAGAGCTGTTTTATGAACTTTTAATCGCCCGCCGTAACAGTTTCGTAGGAAAAGCAGGTGCATCATGAGTATGCTTTGGGGCGAAATTAAACGAATCTTCAAGAAAGTGCCGATTCTGGTGATTCTTGTTGTTATCCTTCCTGTGTTTGCTGTTTCGGCAATCGTCGTCGGAGTAAAGGAGCCGACAACTCCTCCCGAATTTTCGGTTGAGCAAGTAACCCTGCTTGAAAAAGAGTTCAACAGTTGGAAAAACATAATCGAGTGCGATGGCATCACCAACGCCCCTGAATTGCAAGATGAATTTGAAAAACTTAAAATTGAATGGGGAAAACTTTACGACCGAAACAACCACGCGACACTTTTTTTGTTCCAGACGACTTTCGTGGGGTTTATATCTGCCTATGACGGCTTCGCTACCGCTGTGAAAAACGGCCTTGGAGGTGCCACCACTGTGCTTATCACCGAATCGGCGTCTGTCTCCCTGCAAAAAGCCATGCACGAGATTGAAAGAAATATCGACTTCAACCCGTTCCATGTTAACAGCGTCGACGAACTCTTTGCAAAGATGATTCCTCTTGGCCACGCATGGGATAATTACGCAAGACATATCCCCGATATCTTGCAAGACACGCAAACTGTCACTTTCAGCACCGATGAAAAAAACGAGCTCATAAGAATTCTTAACAGGGTCCAAGCCTACCTCAACGCGGCAGGCACACCGACGCAACTTGGGGCTTTCCTGCCCGTCGCATGCGAGTACCTTGAACTTAATATAAACCTTGTCAAAGCAAACAGCGTTAACAACATTACACACTTTCAAGGGTTCACGAACTTTAATCACTCCGCAACGCGTGACCGCATCGCAATCCTCGGCACACTTGTGACCGAGCATAAAACGCATCTTGATTATTCCACCCCCTACACGTTCGGCAAAGTTCTTCATGCCCAAACCGGTACAAGTGGCATGGATTTCGTTTTTAATAACATGGAGCAAATTTCGATTTTGTTGATTTTGCTTGGGGTTATTATAGTTGTGTTTTGCATCTTCGACGACATCAAGAAAAACACGATAATCGGTTCGCTTGTTGGTCCCGGTTCGCGACGCAAAGTTATCACCGCGAAGCTGCTCGCATGTGCAATAACAATCGCACTTGCAATCGGCATTTTTGGGTTACTTTTCTTTACGGTGGCAACAATCGTAACAGGAACCGCAACGGCACCGACGATTCTGACGGCTTTTGGTGGGTCTGCCATAAAAATCTCGCCGTTCATGCTTTTGTTTGTGTATTTACTTTCGCTGTTTTTCAAGATACTTTTCTTTGCATCAATCACAGCCCTCTTTTGCATTAACGCAAAGTCCCTGAAATCCATTTTAATCAAATCGGGAATCATCATCGGTGTGATAATCCTTGCGAACGCTTTGTTTACGCTTGTTTGGCAACTCTTATTCTATCAATACCTGCCACTCATCGCCCTTGATTTCGCAGGGTTCTTCGGAGTCGGGTTCATGCTTTCCGCGCATCTCGCATCAACTTTCATTTGGTTTACTCTGCCGGTTATGATATTATTGTTCGCAGGAATCATCGCAGCAACAATTTATAAATTTAATAGAAGGGATTTTTGAAATATGGGAAACATTAAAAAACTCAGAATCTATACCGACGGAGCATGCAGCGGAAACCCAGGGCCAGGCGGCTGGGCGGCGGTTCTGATATACGGCGACGCGAAAAAAGAAATCAGCGGTTTTGTTGCGGACACCACCAACAACCGCATGGAACTTCTTGCCGCTATCGAGGGCCTTAAAGCCGTCACCAAACCGCAACCCGATATAAGGGTCGTTCTCTATTCCGATTCCGCTTACGTCGTTAACGCAATCAAGGAAGGGTGGCTTGCAAAATGGCAACTCAACAACTGGCGAACTTCTGACAAGTCCGACGTCAAAAACAAAGATATGTGGCTTGAACTTGTTACCCTGAACAGGCACCTCTCGCCCACCTATATAAAGGTCAAAGGCCACTCCGACAATAAATATAATAACAGAGCAGACGCACTCGCCGTTGCTGCCGTCAAGAACGGCGTAAATCAAGGAACCAATCAATGACGAAAGGAAAAAAAGAACTATTTTTTGACCGCATCAGCAACAAAGACACCCTATTCCAACTTTTCGAAACGATGCCCTACCCCGTTGCGTTTTTCAAGCCCGACGGAAAAGCGGCGTATATGAACCCTGCACTATGCGAGAACCTGAACATAGCTAACTTTGACGAACTTGCGGACAGGTATAACCTCTTCAACGATGACTTCGCACTTGATATCGGTGGCTTGCGACAGTTCATTGAAAAAATCTTTAAAGGCGAAATGGCTCGCATTAAAGATGTCAAAATGCCGTTCAATCGCGTGTCCGAGTTCACACGCAGAAACGAGCATCTTGACGAATCGTTCCACCTGAACATTACGGGTTTCCCTATCCTTGACGCGAAAAAGCAGATTGAGTATATATTTTGCATGGCACACAGAACCGCGACCTACAAAGGCAAAAAGGAAGTCATCGCTGCCAAAAAATACATCGACGAACATTGGCTCATGGAGTTCGACGCCGAGCGAGTCGCCGAGTCGGTCAACCTAAGCGTCCGTCACCTCGACCGAATTTTCAAAGAAAGCACAGGCGAAACCCCGTTCAATTATTACAAACGTGTCAAAATCGAAAGGTTGAAAGAAGCCCTCGCCGACCCGAATTTGAACATCGAAAAAGCCTTTGAAATTTGCTGCGTCGATTACAATGGAACTTACGCACAATATTTCAAAGACTCTGTTGGCATGACCCCATCCGAATACAAGAAAAAATCTACCCGCCCTTCACACTGAGGCGTTTCGCACCCTCGAACAAAACAATCGCTCCACCACAACCAAGGTGCGTACCGATAATCGGTCCAATGACCGCTTCTTTTACTTTCATGGTTGGATATTTTTCGCTGACGGCACTTTTAAGTTCGTCAAACAACGCACTTTTGCTTGTTCGGACGGCATAAATCGTTCCGTCTTTGAAATCATCTCGTGCATTTTCGCCAAGTTCTTTAATCTTGCCAAGGATATAATTTATCGCCCCGCTGTTGCCGCGCATTTTGTTTTCGATGGCAAGTTTCCCTTTGTCATTTATGCAAACAATCGGCTTGATACCAAGAATCGCACCGATAACCGCCTTCGCCCCGCTGATACGCCCACCGCGTTTAAGGTGAAACAAATCCGTCATAATAACCCACCCTTGTTGATGGTCACGCAGCTCCGTAATTCGCTTTATCGCGTCCTCTGTGGCAACACCCGCGTCACGCAACTTTATAAGCTCGTCAACAAGTTGCACGATACCATGCGTCGCTACGAGGCTGTCAAAGGCGTATACCTTGCGTCCTTTCAAAGTTTCATTGACTTCCGCAGCCGCCTTTAACGCGTTCTCCTGAGTGAGCGATAGACCACTCGAAAGCCCAACGTGGATTATATCGCCGTCTTTTTCCGCCTTCAAAATCTTCTCGAAATGCTCTTTTAATTCAAAAGGGTTAATCGCGACGGTCGTTGGCAAATCGCCCTTTTTAAGTGTCTCGTAAAAATTGTCAAACTCCCTCTCGGAATCAAACAGTTCCTCAATTTCCTTTCCATTCAAAACGCGCTTCATCACAAGGCAATAAATATTATTCGCCTTTAAAAAACTCTTGTAAAGGTCACTGCTTGAATCAACTGATATTGTAAATTTCGCCATAGTTTATTATTCTCCATTTTTATGTATTGCATTTGTCGGGTCCAGGTGAGTTTATCTCCCCCAGACCCGCAATGCAATATACAGTTTACTTGTCTTTCTTGCAAATAATTTTCTTTACTCCAACAACCGCAGGAATCAAGCCGAACACAAGCATCATCGAGATGTAGCTGAACAGTATGGTCAATGCCCCTGCGTTCGCATCTTTTTCCGCGTCTTCGATTATCGCAAGTGCTCCGGCGACTGTCGTTGACTCTTGAACAAGACCCTGATCAACCAGGCCAGTTGCAAGTCCAGCAGCAGGAGCACCGGCAAGACCCGCTTTAAGTTGTGTCATTGTAAGACCGGCACCAGCTCCTGCATTGCTGAGGCTGATTGCCGTCAGAGCGGCTTTTGGTGTGTTAAGCGGCTCTGTGGCTGTCTTGAACATCGCATAAGCATTACCAAACACTCCTTCTGCCTTGTCCTTGTCTTGATTGAACCCAACAAGCCCAATCGACATGAAAATCAACACAAGCACACTCGCCCCAACAAGAACGAACTTCGCATACGGCTTCGTCTTATCGAATATTTTAAGACACATAAACGCGGTCAACCCAACAAAGAACAGAATCATCCCAATCGTTTGACTTGCACCAAGGAAAGTAATATTCGCCGCAACAAAAGTTGGTATAAGCAACAAAATCGCCCCGGTCAACGCAACCGCCGCAATCACCATTTTCACAATATTCTTTTTAAAAAACTCCATTTTTTTTAACCTCCTTTTAAACCAAAACGGTGACTCGGAAAAAAACAAGATGTATTTCCTACACCAAGTTTCACTCATACAAAATTATATGTCAAACGTTTTGTCTATATTTCTACTTTTTTTGTCTACGAGTTTACAGACGCCGATATTGCATCTATTCCGCCCCGTGTTATGCCAAACGTTCCAGCGACGCCGTCAAGCACGGCGACCCAAGTATGATTTTTGTATCTTGCGTCGTTTGTTTTTGGTGCTTTTGCAATTATTTTCCCGACGCCATGATTTGATGTGGCGGTTGATATTATCACAAGCGAGTATTTATCCGCGACCAATGCGGCTTTCATAGCGTCAGCAATTGTTCCAACATTAACAACATCGCAAGTATATTCCACGATAAACCCGCCGTTTCTGTCCAAAAGCTTCTGAGCGTCGTCGCCTTCACTGCACGCCGCCAGCAAACTCACACACGACAACATGACAATCGCAACCAATAAAGTCAAAAATCTTTTCATAATGTGGCAGGGGCTGTAGGAATCGAACCTACTCTACTTTCGAAGTGGTTTTGGAGACCACCGCCATCCCAATAGGCGAAGCCCCTCTGCGAATTAATCAATATACCGCATCAACGGTTGACAGTCAAGATTTTTCCAAGTATAATCCCAACATGAATATTTGGAACAGCATCTCGGAAACCCGCATCACCCCCACCGACTTTATCGCGGTTATCGAGATTACAAAGGGGTCAAAGAAAAAATACGAAGTCGACCGCGAAACGGGTTTTATAATGTTGAACCGCGTCCTTCACACATCGACCCAGTACCCGTCGAACTACGGATTTATTCCGCGTACAATCTCCGCCGACGGCGACGAGTTGGACGTCCTCGTTCTGTGCAGCGAAGGAATCGAACCCATGTCGCTTGTGCGGTGCTACCCCATCGGCTTTGTCGAGATGACCGACGGCGGCGTAACCGACGAGAAAATCATCGCCGTGCCCTTCAAAGACCCGCATTATAATATCTATACGGATGTTACGAAACTCCCCAAACACGTAAGCAACGAAATCCTGCATTTTTTGAAAACTTATAAAGACCTCGAAGACGGCAACGTCACGATAAGCCCGATGCAGGGCGCCGCCGCTGCCCAAAAGGCAATAAAGAACGCAAAAATCAAGTACGACAAACAGTTCGGCAAGGACCGCCTGTCGTGGTAGGTTATCTTTCGCGTGTTTTATAAGGTTTATAAGTTGTTACGTCAATCCCAAGTACCCCAAGCAAATGTTTTTCGACTTCTGACATATTGCCTGCCCTGAACTTTTGGGGTTGCCACCCTCGCCAACTACGCAGTTTTGTTCCCAACTTTGGGCTTGTATCTCCGTGTTCGCAAAAATGTTTCAGCAGTTCGTTATAATTTTCAAGCCACACGTCGCGTATCTTTTCGTTTCTTTCATCTTGATAATCTTCAACAGTCCTACCAAACACAACACCAAGTTCTTCAAGTTCACGAAAAAGTTCTTGGTCAGCAACTTTTCCTTGGCTGTACAGCATTTTTTTGCTATGCACCCATCTGTAAAGTTGCTCCCCCTTGTACTTGCCATTTTCAGGGGTCGTTGGAAGTCGTCCAAACCCTTGCACATACTCTTTAAGCAATTCAAGAATTTGTTGTTGCCGTTGCTGCTGGTTACACCTATTTGTCGCTTTTGGTTCGAAATCAAAGTTTAAAATTCTCAACTTATGTTCACGCTCGGGTGAAAGGGTTCCGCTCTTGTTTTCATGTCTTACCCTCTCTTTAAAACTTCCAATATTGTAATAATCCTGAACAGTATCCCTTGGCGGATTTGCGTGCCCATGTTCCTTCCAATAACTTAGAAGCGCATTCCAATTATCATTGAACTTCCGTTCATTAGTCTCGTGCCTTGATTTTTTCATAGCTCGACCTGCCCGCGTCGTTTCGCTGCACGACGCGATTCCCAATAGTCTATTGAACTTTTAAGTTTTTGGTGTCTCCACTCGCGCAGTTTTTCGCTTCTTTCATTAAGTTCTTCAAGTTCACGGACAAGGTTCTCGTCAAGAGTCCCTTTCTTATACGCTACTCGTTTACTTGCGAGAAAGCTAAGCAAATTCTCCCCCTTGTATTTGCCATTTTCAGGGGTTGTTGGAAGTCGCCCAAATTCTTGCACATACTCTCTTAATAGTTTAAGACGTCGTTCGTTGTTACTTGCCATTGGAGTGAAGTCAAAATTCAAAATCCTCAATTTGTGCTCTCGCTCGGGTGAAAGGGTTCTTTTTTTGAATTGGGTTCTTACGTTGCTCACAAACGTCCCTACATTGTAATAATCCCAAACTGCATTATGCGGCGGACTTGCATGCCCATGTTCTTTCCAATAACTTAGAAGCGCATTCCAATTATCATTAAACTTATCCTCATAAATCTCTTGCAGTTTGGTTTTCTTCATGACGCAAATATTATCACTTTTCATGCAACAAGTCAATACCGCTTGACTTTATGCCAAGTGACTGCTAGATTCATTAAATGAAGAGCAAAGCGAAAAACGAAGTTCAGAGAACACAAATATCAAAAATCACCGCGGGCGGGAAGGTCACCACGAAGGGGCAAGCCGACGCAAGTCGGGTTAACATCCGCGGCTTTGTTGACATCATCCGCGACCAAAAGTCAATCCAATTCGTCATAATTCGTGACGCAACCGGCAAAGTCCAAGTCACCGTTTTCAAACCCGAAAAACCCGAAATCGCCGCGATATTTGAAACATTGATGGTGGAAAGCGTCGTGTCCGTGACTGGATCAGTTGTCGCCGCCCCCAACGTTAAACTTGGCGGCATTGAAATCATCCCGGATTCGGTTGAAGTCCTGTCAACCGCCAAAGTCTCCCCTATCGACGAAAAATCCGCGGTGGATTTACAAATGGATTATCGTTGGCTTGACCTGCGCGACCCAAAAAAGCGCGCCTGCTTTCAAATCCAAACCCTTGTGAAAAAAGCGATGTTCGATTATTTCACCGACAACGGCTTTACATATCTCGACACCCCGAAACTGTCAAGTGCAAACGCCGAGGGCGGCTCGGAGGTTTTCGAGGTCAAATACTTCGACCAAAAAGCATACCTCACCCAATCCCCGCAATTCTACAAACAAATGGCGATGGCGGCGGGATTCGAGAAATACTTTGAATTTTGTGCGTGTTACAGGGCCGAAAAATCGTTTACTTCCCGTCACGCAACCGAGTTCGTCGCATTGGACGTTGAACTCGCCTACATCGACGACCACCACGACGTCATGGATGTCGAGGAAAACATGATTAAATACGTCCTCGCCCAGACCGAAAAAACCTGCGGCAAAATAATGAAAGACGTCCTCGGCATCGACTTCAAAGCACAAACCGCCAAGTTCCCCCGCATCAAACTTCTCGACGCATACGACCTCCTTGAAAAAGAAAAGGGCTATAAAGTTCCCCGCGCCACAAAAGGCGACCTCGACCCCGAGGGCGAACGCCTCCTCGGCGACATCGCACGCGAAAAATACGGCAGCGACTTTATCTTTATCACGGACTACCCCGTTGCAGGTCGCGTATTTTACAGCGCGCGCCACGAAGACGACGGAACCTCGCCAACCCTGACCAAAACTTTCGACCTTCTATATAAAGGCGTCGAAATCACAAGCGGCGGCCAACGCGAACACAACCCCGAAAAACTTAAACACAACATGCGCGACAAAGGCATCGACCCAAAAACGATGCAAACCTACATAAGTTTCTTCGAGTACGGCTGCCCACCCCACGGAGGATTCGCCCTTGGTTTCGGCAGGTTCTTCGCAAAACTGCTTGACATTCCATCAATAAAAGACGCAACATATCTCTTTCGTGGACCAGACCGACTCACCCCCTAATAAGAGAGGTACATATGCAAAAACAAAAACAACAAATCAAAGACCTACGGAAAGACACAGTCGTAAAAAGCCCCGACGCCGAGAAATTCTTAAAAGAATCAAAACACGTCCAAAACCGATACTACGTCGTACCATTGGTGGTGGAATGATGAAGAAAGAAAACCAAAAATACGATGTTGTCATCGGACTTGAAATCCACGCAGAACTCAACACAAACTCTAAACTCTTCTGTGCATGCAAAAACGACGCATTCACAAGCCCCGCAAACGAAAACACCTGCGCCATATGCCTTGCCAAGGTTGACACATCGCACAAACGCACCAACCGCGCGGCAGTTGAAAAAACAATCCTCGCAGGCACCGCACTCGGCTGCACCATAAACGACTATTGCTATTTTGAACGCAAACACTACGACTACCCCGACCTGCCCGGCGGCTTCCAAACCACCCAAGACAAAAAACCAATCTGCATCGGCGGCGCCGTCACCCTTAAAAACGGCAAAACCATCCGCCTCAACCGCATCCATTTGGAGGAAGACGCAGGCAAACTCATCCACGATGAAGTCGCCGGCATCACCCTCATCGACCTCAACCGTGCAGGAGTCCCGCTCAATGAAATCGTCACCGAGCCCGACATATCCTCATCCGCCGAAGCCGTCGAACTCCTCGAAGAGATTCGCAGCCGCCTGATTTTCGCAGGCGTCGCGAACTGTCGCATGGAAGAAGGCGGAATGCGTTGCGATGTGAACGTTTCGCTTAAACCCGCGGGAAGCAAAACCCTCGGAGACCGCACCGAGCATAAAAACCTGAACAGTTTCAAGATGGTCGCCCGTGCAATCGACGCCGAAATCAAACGTCAAACGGAACTCCTTGACGCGGGGAAACCTGTTGCCCGCGAAACCCGCCGCTGGAACGACGCCGCAGGCAAATCAACCGCGATGCGTTCAAAGGAACAGGCACACGACTATAACTATATCCCCGACCCGAACCTCCCCGAAATTTGCTTGAAAGAAGGCATTAACACAACCCTCCCAACCCTCGCCCACCAATACCGAGAGCAATTCACAACCGAGTACAAACTCCCCCAATACGATGCCGAGGTCTTAACACGAGAGTTCTATATCTGCGACTTCTTCACAAAAAGCCTTGAATTGTTGAAAGAGCCAAAGAAACTAAGCAACTGGTTGATGACCGACATCCTGAAACTTGTAACAACCGCAGAAATCAAAATCACACCCAAGCAATTCACCGACGTGATAAAACTGACCGATGCCCGCAAAATCACCCGCCAAAACGCAATCGTGCTGTTCGACGAACTTTGGGGAAAACCTGACCTCGACGCGGAAACGCACGCCAAGAAACTTAAAATCTTCGGCGGAATCTCACGCCAAGAAATCGAAACCATCCTTAACGAATTGTTCGCCGCAAACCCAAACGCCGTCGCGGACTACGCAACCACCCCCGACAAAGTCATCAACTTCTTCATGGGTCAAACCATGAAACGCACTGGTGGCATGGCGGATAGCGTTATCACGAAAGAGATTATTTTATCGAAATTGAAGTAATCATAAATGTCAGTAACTCGTCATAATCCCCACCCTCCATGTTAAACTTCTGCGGGTTAGAAAACAGGTGCCAGACCCGTCAGTCTTTTTTTTCTCTAACTGACGTAAAGCAATGGCCCGCGGGTTCCCGCGGAGCAGAACCGTGGCAATGCCACCTTGGGAATCCCCCAGCAGTACGCAGTACCTTAGGTATCCCCTACTGGCACCTGTTTCAAACTACACCTGTGAACCCAAACCATTAATATTTTACAAAAAAACCCGATTAAATCGAAATCGGGCTTTTTGACTATTCCCCAGCCTGCGCAACTGCCTTGTCGTACGCCTCCAAAATCTGTGCCTCAATCGAGTTCCGTGTCGCGGTATCAATCGGATGACAGATATCCTTGTAATCGCCGTTTGCAATCTTACGTCGCGGCATCGACATGAACAACCCCTTCGAGCCTT
>Ga0131853_10020780_pt1 | contig 11919 bp, 9 predicted proteins | sample TergutLab28metaG_FD_92764 | JGI IMG/M metagenome (GOLD analysis project Ga0131853, IMG submission 92764) | Labiotermes labralis P1 segment gut microbial communities from Petit-Saut dam, French Guiana - Lab288 P1 (version 2) (version 2) | ecosystem: Host-associated > Arthropoda: Insects >...
AAAAGCTTATCACTTTGGCTGTTAAAGAAAAGGATAACTACACTGAGGTAACAAAATCCTTCAAAGTTCCTCAAAAGGATGCGAAGGGCAACCGCGTGAAAAAGGATGAGAATGGCAAGCGCGTTACTATATATGACACTGTGGAGCGCAAGGTTAAAGTAGACCTTCCTTCTCGCCTTAATGCTCGCCGCAAAATCCTCTCTGTGCTGTATCCTGTTACAGAAGTGCCAGCAGACGGCCGCAAAAAGCGTGCACTTTCTAAGTCTGTCAATTTGGCAGAAAAGCTTTTTGATGAAATTGCGCCAAAATATGAAGAGCGCAAGGGTGGTTACACCCGCATCATCAAAATTGGTCAGCGCAAAGGCGATGCTGCTGAAATGGTTGTTATAGAACTGGTATAGCATAATTTCCCATCTGCGTATTGGCAGATGGGTTTTTTGTGTGGGAGGGCTTATGGCGAAAACTTTTGAAAACAAAATATATGAGCACGAATCGTCACTAAGCGAGCTTTCTAGAGAATCTGATACTATTGGATATGTTAAGTTGGCTATTGTGGTACTCGTAGGGGTTAATGTCTACTTTTTATTTTCTAATAATTTTGACCTATGGTATGCTGTAACTGGTTTGTTTATGTTAGTAGGCCTAATTTGGCTGTGGGTGTATCACAGCAAAATACGTGAGAAAATTGACCGCGCAAAAGGCTTGCTAGCAATAAATAAGCGGTATCTGGCTAGAATTTCAGGTGACTGGACGAGCTTTGGTGATATTGGCGAAGAATTTATAAATCGTGACCATCCATATTCTGGAGACCTCGATATAGTGGGTCAAAAGTCGCTTTTTCAATATCTTAATACCACACATACATGGCATGGAAGACAGATATTTGTAAAAAGTCTGCTAGAGCCGCAATTTACGGATGATGAAATATATGCAAGGCAAAATGCCATAGCGGAATTAAGCGGCAATATTGATTTTGCGAATGAAATGGAATATGCATTTTCCAAGATAGGTGCACATGATTCTGCGAAAGCATTGGTTGATGAGCTTTCGGATAGAAAAATTTTTATCAAGAATCATATTGCAAAACTATTTCTGAAATATATGCCTTTGGCTACCGTTATTGCGATAGGTGCGGCAGTATTATTTGGTGTGGAACGTACATTTTTTATCGTATTTCCGCTTATTGTAATACAGGCTATCATATGGATAATTGCCATGCTAAAGACCCAACCATATTTGCGCGGCATAGTCAGTTTGCCTTATAAGCTACGCGCGTACAGCAAAGCGATTGATATAATAACGACCACAAAACTTGATTCTGATAAACTTGTAGAGGCACAGCAAACCCTCGGAATATCAGAGTTCTCCGCTACACGAGCTATGAAGGATTTAGCTAAAATATCTGAAAAAGTAAATGTACGTAGCAATGCAATAGTTTGGTTTGTGGCTAATGTTATATTGCTATGGGATATAGAATGTGCCATCGAACTAGAGAGGTGGAAAAGCAAGTACGCAGATAAGGTTTCTGAATGGTTTGTGGCTTTGGGTGAATTTGAAAGCCTATTGAGTTTTTCTGTGTTGCCTAATATATGTGAAAATACATGCCTACCTACCATTTCTGATGAAAAAGCAATCATGGCGCAAAGAATGGGGCATCCGCTTATACATGCTGATATACGCGTAAACAATGGTGTAAACTGCCTAAATAATATCTTTATCATATCTGGTTCAAATATGTCTGGCAAAACAACCTTTATGCGTACAATTGGTATAAACCTTGTATTGGCACGCGCTGGTAGTTTCGTTTGTGCCGAAAATATGCGTTTTTCGCCGCTAGAGATAATGACATCAATGCGCATAGCAGATGACCTAAGCGAAGGCATTTCGACATTCTATGCTGAATTATGCCGCATCAAGGGAATTATAGAACTAGCAAAACATTCACGCGATAATATGATTTTCTTAATAGACGAGATTTTCAGAGGAACAAATTCTGTGGACAGGCTAAGCGGCGCAAAAACTGTGATATCAAGGCTAGAAAGCCTTGGAGCGACAGGGATAATAACAACCCATGACCTAGAGCTATGCGACATAGCAGATAACCATGTGCGCATAGAAAACTACAGCTTTTCTGAAGAATATCATAATGGCGAAATTCATTTTGACTATAAATTGAAGCGCGGAAAATCAATAACGACCAATGCCGAATATCTTATGCGTATGGTAGGCATAGGCGGAAATGAGGATAATAAATGACAACAAATGGAAATATAAGAAATGTGGCGATAATAGCTCACGTAGACCATGGCAAAACCACGCTTGTTGACCAACTTTTATGGCAAAGCGGTACATTTCGCGAAAACCAAGAGGTATCTGAGCGCGTAATGGATTCTGGAGATTTGGAACGCGAGCGCGGCATTACAATTTTGGCAAAAAACACATCTGTGTTATACAATGGTATGAAAATAAATATTGTGGATACCCCTGGCCATGCTGATTTTGGCGGCGAGGTGGAGCGCGTGCTTAATATGGTGGATGGCGTGGTGCTTTTAGTGGATGCCTTTGAAGGACCAATGCCGCAGACCAAGTTCGTACTGCGAAACGCGCTGGAGCTTGATTTGCCCGTGGTTGTATGCATAAATAAAGTGGACAGACCAGAGGCACGCCCAAATGAAGTGGTGGACGAGGTGTTGGAGCTTTTTATGGAGCTGGATGCATCGGAGGCACAGCTAGATTCGCCCTTTGTATATGCTTCTGCCAAAAAGGGATGGGCGGCAAAAGAGCCAGAGGACGATGGGAATGGCATGACTGCTCTGTTTGATACCTTGATAGAGCATATACCTGCACCAACTGGCGACCCATCAGCTACCACAAAGATTTTGATGTATAATCTGGATTATAGTAGTTATCTTGGGCGCATTGGCATTGGGCGGGTGATAAATGGCACGGCGCATGTTGGTGATGCGCTAACGATTGTAAACATCCACGAGCCAGAAAGCAAAAAGACGGTCAAAATATCTAAACTATACGAATTTGCTGGGCTAGAGCGCGAAGAAGTAAGCCAAGCATCTGTTGGCTCTATCATAGCCATTGCAGGCATACCAGAAATCAAGATTGGAGATACATTGTGCGGTGCAGAAAACCCAACACCACTGCCTTTTAGCAAAATTTCTGAGCCTACGTTATCTATGAATTTTATTGTAAACAATAGCCCCTTTGCTGGGCTTGAAGGCAAATATGTTACATCCCGCCAGATACGCGAAAGGCTATATAGAGAGCTTAATACCGATGTTAGTATACGCGTGGAAGATACAGAAAACACCGATGTCTTTAAGGTGACAGGGCGCGGCGAGCTGCATCTTTCAATATTGATTGAAACAATGCGCCGTGAAGGTTACGAGTTTCAGGTATCCAAGCCTGTTGTGCTTTACAAAGATGTAGATGGCAAGCGACATGAGCCAATAGAAGCTGTAACGATAGACGTGCCAGAGGAATTTTCTGGTGTGGTTATACAAAAGCTAGGAAGCCGCCGCGGCGAGCTAATGCAGATGTCAACATCCAAAGGCGGCTATACACGCCTTGATTTTGCCATACCTGCCCGTGGGCTTATTGGGTATCGCACAGAATTTTTGACAGATACCAAGGGCAACGGTATAATGAATACATTATTCGACGGATATGCACCATACAAAGGGGACATCCCAGAACGCCCGCAAGGCTCGCTGATATCTTTTGAGACAGGTGAGGCAATTCCTTATGGCATGTATAATGCACAGGAGCGCGGCAGCCTGTTTATTGCACCAGGTACAAAGGTGTATGCAGGCATGGTGGTAGGACGAAATGCAAGGCGTGATGACATGGAAGTAAATATATGCAAGCAAAAAAAGCTTACAAATATCCGCGCTTCTGGCAGTGATGATGCTCTGCGCCTTGTACCAGCGGAGATTTTGAGCCTAGAGCAATGCCTTGAGTTTATTGCAGACGATGAACTGGTAGAGATAACCCCAGAAAATTTACGTATACGTAAAAAGGTGCTAGATGCCACGCAAAGGATGAGGGGCAGAGTGAGTAAGAAATGAGGAATGGCGAATGAACATTCAAATTTTTGGTAAGAATAAGTGCTTTGATACGAAAAAAGCAGAGCGATATTTCAAAGAGCGCAAAATAAAATATCAGCTTATAGATGTTAGTAAATATGGCATGAGCAAAGGCGAATATGCCAGCGTAAAGGCGGCTGTTGGTGGTATGGATGCGCTAGTAGATGAAAAATCCAATGAATACGAAAGCCAATTCATAGCACATCTGGCTAGGCAAGATGATGTGGAAGAACGCCTACTAGAAAATCCTGGCATGTTTAAAACGCCAATAGTGCGCAATGGCAAAAAGGCTACAATAGGCTATCAGCCCGATATTTGGACATCTTGGGCTAACGCATAATTGTGTCACATAACTGTAATGGAACAAATGTGGCGCGATTAGCGTCTTAAAAAATAAAGAGAAAAATCAAGGAGGAATTAAAATGAAAAAGAGATTTAAAATTGTGGCACTATTAATCGCGGTGTTAATGGCATTTGGTGCTTTTGCTGTTTTCGCACAAGAATCAAACGACGAGGCAGACGATGTTTCGTTCACAAAAACAGCACGCTTTTATGTAATGGAAGATGCAGACCATACAGAGACGGAGTTTTCTATGATTAGCGAAGACGGCGAGCTTGTCATTCATATCTATGATGGTGTGCCTGTATATTTTGAAGATTATGTACCAAAAGGCGATGAAGAAGATGCTGGCGAAACACGTAATGCACGCGAAGTGCTATTTGGTCGCACTCTAGCAGAAGTGCTTGAAGGCAGAAACCTTGCTGTAGAATATGCAATTACAACACGTAGCATACCGCCGCAAACAACGCCTATCAGCATCACAATTTTATTTGAGACAGCCGTTCATTTGCCTATAGAGATAGATGAACCGTTTTATGGCAATGGCTATGAGACAATAGAGGGCATTGATAGCGAATATGCTGGCTTTACAACATTACCTCTCGAAATCAATCCTTTTGCAGATGTTCAAGCTGATGACTGGTTCTTCATGCCTGTTGTATGGGCATATACAAATAATATCATGAATGGCGTTAGCGATACAAGCTTTGCTCCAGAATCAGAAATGACACGCGCTATGCTTGTTACTATCTTGTGGCGTTATGCTGGCTCTCCTGATGCTGGCGCATCAATCTTTGATGATGTCGCAGAAGATGCATGGTATGCTGCTGCTGTAGCTTGGGCGCAAGAAAATGGTATAGTTAATGGTATTAGTGAAACGCATTTTGGTGCTGCCGATTTTGTAAATCGTGAGCAAATGTACACAATTTTGTATCGCTATATGGATTTTGCAGGGCTAACAATATATCTTGAAGAAGAAATGCGTTTAATAGCTTTTGGTGATGAAGACGAAGTAAGCGAATGGGCTTTGGAAGCTATGATGTTCATGTTTGATGCAGGTGTATTGTTTAGACAAGATGACTTTGACAGATATGCAAGACCACAACAAAACGCAACACGCGGCGAAATTGCTGGCGCAATGTATTTCTTTGATATGTGGAGCGCAGAAAGATAATTATATTTGACTGACATAGGGGCGAACTGTATTCGCCCCTTTTTGTTGTCTTGAAACTTACAAAAGCACATGGTATAATCATTATAATGACATATCAAAGGGGGATTTGCAAATTGAAACTGCTATGGAGAATAGCCAAAGAGGCAAAACGCTATAAAGGCCTGCTGACTTTAGGCGGGCTGGCAACATTAACACTTATCTTTCTAAACCTGCTTGCGCCGCAAATATTGCGCGAGATGACAGGCATAGTAAACGGCGGCATGACACAAGAGGGGTTAAGCGATATTATGCGACTTGCCCTTATGCTCCTTGGGCTTTACGGTGCGCGGGTTATTTTTCGTTTTCTGGCTAGCTACATACCGCATAAAGCGGCGTGGAATCTGGTGCAGGATGTGCGGATGAAGGTCTATAACCACATACAGGGCTTTTCTATGAAATTCTTTCATGACAAGCAAACGGGCGACCTAATGAGCAGAACGATAAATGACACGGCCACCTTTGAACTGCTCTACGCCCATATAATCCCAGAAACCATCACAAATATCCTAACGCTAATAGGCGTAACTATCATTCTTTTCTCAATAAACCCAAGCCTTGCGTTAATGACATGCATACCAATCCCGTTTATCCTTATTTCAGGGCGTATATTGATGAAAAAGGTACGCCCGCAGTTTAGAAAGGTGCAAAAGTCTCTAGCGGAGCTTAATTCGCGTCTTCAAGATAATTTTAGTGGTGTGCAGGAGATACAGGCTTTTTGCAAGCAAGAAGAGGAGAGCAAACGCGTTTTTGTAAAAGCTAAGGATTATACTACATATATGCTACGTGCGCTAAAGCTTTCGGCTGTTTTTCATCCTTCCGTGGAGTTTCTTACATCCCTCGGCACTGTTATCGTGGTGGGCTATGGTGGCTATTTAGCATATAGCGCGGGCTTGCCTGTGCAAGATATTGTGGCATTTTTGCTTTACCTTACGCTGTTTTACGCACCTATCACTGGGCTTGCTACATTGGTGGAAAATGCTCAACAAGCCCTTGCGGGTAGCGAGCGCGTTCTGGAGCTACTAGACCAATGCTCAGCTGTGGTGGACAAGCCCGATGCTATAGAGTTGCCGCCAGCAAAGGGTCACATAGCCTTTGAAGATGTTTCGTTTCATTACATAGATGGCACACCAGTGCTTCAAAATGTGGGCTTTGAGGCGCAACAAGGGCAGATGATAGCTCTTGTAGGACCTACAGGCGTGGGCAAAACTACAATGACACAGCTTGTAGCGCGGTTTTATGACCCAATCGATGGGCGTATAACCATAGATGGACACGACCTGCGGGATGTAACGCAAAATTCGTTGCGCAATCAGATATCAATGGTATTGCAAGACACATTTTTATTTAACGGCACGATAGCTGAAAATATAGCATATGCAAGACCAAATGTTACCGAAAAAGAGGTATATGCGGCGGCTAAAGTAGCAGAAATATACAATGACATAATGGACATGCCCCAAGGCTTTGAAACAGAGGTAGGCGAGCGCGGCATACGCCTATCTGGCGGGCAAAAACAGCGTGTGGCTATAGCGCGGGCTGTACTTCGCAATTCGCCTATACTTATCTTAGATGAAGCCACAGCATCTGTAGATATGCAGACCGAGGCGCAAATACAGGCGGCAATACAAAATCTATCAGGCTCACGAACCGTCATTGCTATAGCGCATAGACTATCAACCATACGCAATGCCGACCTAATTTTGGTGCTAAAAGATGGCAAAATAGCGCAACGGGGTACGCATGAAAGCTTGATAGCGCAAGAGGGGATTTATCAAGATTTGTGCAAGGTGCAGGAGCAGGGCGCGAGGTTACTTGTGTAGTCTATTAAATTAAATAGACTCAAATCACTTTAAAAAAATAAAGAAAGGTGGAGATAAAATGACATTATTAATTCAAAACGGCAAGGTTATGACCATGGAGGGCGCGATTTACGAGGGCGCATCTGTGCTGGTAAAAGATGGCAAGATTGAAGCCATTGGAGATGTAGGGCAAGCCCCTGATGGCACAAAAATCATTGATGCTAAGGGATGCTATGTAACACCAGGGCTAATAGATGCCCACACGCATCTAGGGCTTAGCGGGCATGGCTTGCGATGGGAGGCTCAAGACCATAACGAGACTTCGGACAATGTAACCCCTCATCTGCGCACTTTGGATGCTATAAACGCATTTGACCAATCTTTCGCAGACACGCTGGCGGGCGGTGTTACCACAGTTGCTACATCCCCTGGCTCTGCCAATGTCATTGGCGGTCAGCTAACGGGCATGAAAACAGGTGGTAGCAACCGTATTGAAGATTTAGTGATAAAAGCACCGCTTGCTATGAAATGTGCATTAGGCGAAAACCCAAAAGGGGCGCACGGACAAGCAAAAAAAGCCGCACCAATGACACGTATGGCTACAGCTGCCATCTTTAGAGAGGCATTCATGAAGGCGCAAGAATATTTGGCGAAGAAAAAAGCGGCACAGGCAAGCGAAGATGGCAAAATGCCAGATTTTAATATGAAGCACGAGGCTCTGATACCTCTTTTGGAGCGCGAAATACCCGTGCATATCCATGCGCATCAGGCAAATGACATACATACTGCCGTGCGCCTGATACAAGAGTTTAACCTAAAGGGCATTATCATTCATGCCAGCGAATCGCATCTGATTGTGGATGACCTTGTTGCGGCAAATATGCCGCTACTTATAGGGCCCACACTAGGCTTTAGCGGCAAACCAGAAACAAAGAACAAAACCTTTGAGACTGTTGGCATATTACAAAGAGCGGGCGTAAAGGTCTGTATAACCACTGACCATCCCGTGATACCTTTGCATCATCTTAATGTATGCGCGGCTTTGGCTGTGAAGGACGGCATGGATGAGGAGGAAGCCATGAAGGCGATAACCATCTATCCCGCTGAAATACTAGGGTTTGAAGACCGCGTGGGTACAATCGCTGTTGGCAAGGATGCGGACATTGTTATATGGGATAAACACCCACTGGATATAACTGGTAAAGTGTTGCACACGATTATAGACGGCAAAATTGTGTATAGCTGTGGAAAATAGCAAACCAGCAATAAAAATATCCGTCAGCAAAATTGTAGAAATGGTGATGCGTTGCGGCGACATAGATAGCCGCTTCGCTGACCCGTCTGCCATGCACAAGGGAGCGGCGGCGCATCGCAAAATTCAGAAAAAGCAAAAAGAAATGCAAACGGGCTATGAACAAGAGGTGTCACTGCGCCATGAGATAGAGATTGATGGCATCACCATAATTTTACAGGGCAGAGCAGACGGCATAATAACAGATGCAGATGGCAAGATAACGATAGATGAGATAAAATCAAGCACAATGCCCTTGGAGCTTTTGACAAAGCTTCAGGGGCAACACTTGGCGCAGGGCAAATGCTATGCGTATATGCTCCTGCAAACGCTGGAGAACCCGCCAGAGGCTATATCTGTACAGCTAACATACTTTCAGCTAGAAAGCGAGGAGACACAGCGGCAGACATGGGAGTTTGCCGATGCAGAGCTTGCTGGCTTTTTTAACGAGCTTATCGAAGGCTATGCTGTGTGGTTGCGCCTTGAGCGAGACCTAAAGATAACGCGGGACGAATCCATAGAATTGATGCGATTTCCTTATGATACATACCGAAAAGGTCAGCGGGAGATAGCGGTGGCTGTATATCACGCTATACGCGAGCGGGAGAAGCTGTATGTATCTGCACCAACAGGCATAGGCAAGACACTATCGACCCTCTTTCCGTCCATTAAGGCTTTGGGCAAGGGCAATGCGGACAAGTTGTTTTACTTAACGGCAAAAACGGTGGCGCGTGTGGTGGCGGAAGATGCAGTACGGCAGATGGCGGAGCGCGGCTTGCGGTTAAAGCATATCACATTACGCGCCAAGGAAAAGATATGCCAAAATAGCGAGAAGACTGTCTGTAATCCTGATAGCTGCGCATATGCGAAAGGTCATTATGACCGTATAAACGATGCTATATTGGATATTTTGGAAAATTGTGACATAATTATCCCTGATGTAACTGTGGAATACGCGAAGAAGCACCGCGTTTGCCCGCATGAGTATGCACTCGATGCATCTTTGTATTGCGACCTTGTGGTGGGCGATTATAACCATGTTTTTGACCCCGTTGTGTATTTGCAACGCTTTTTCGGCGGCGAGGCGGGCAGTAATGGCGACCATATATTCTTGATAGATGAGGCGCATAATCTGGCGGAGCGCGTGCGAGATATGTACTCTGTGTCGCTTGACAAACGGGCTTTTGCAGACATTCGTAAGGAGCTAAAGGATAAGGACACGCAATCAAAGGATTTGAAAAAGACATTAAGGGACATTGGTGCGCATTATACATCTTTGCGTAAAGAACATGAGGAAACCAAGGTGTATGTAGCCCGAGAGCAGGATAGGGCGTTTGCGGAGCTTGTGGAAGCATTCTCCTTTGCGGCTGGTCAGTGGCTTAATGCTAAGAAAGCCAGCGGGCATAGCTTGCATGAGGACATACTGAATCTATACTTCGAGACCTCGCGCTATCTGCTTATTTCCCAAGAAATGTATGATGAGACATTTTATGCCAATATTACGGAGATAACAAGCCGCACCGCCTATATCACGCTGTTTTGCCTTAATCCATCCAGTATAATAGCTGGCAAACTTGATATGGCTAGGGCATCCGTCATATTTTCTGCTACACTACAACCATTGCCGTATTATAGAGATATCTTGGGTGGTGGCGAAGGGGATAGGGCGATATCTTTGCCATCTCCTTTTGATACGCGAAAACTGCTGGTTATGGCTCATGCTGGTATTTCCACGAAATATGTGGATAGAGAAAGCAGTTACGCGCCTATTGTGAGCGCGCTAAATGCGGCTGTTAGCCATAAGATGGGAAACTATATGTGCTTTTTTCCTTCGTATGAATATATGCATAAAGTGCATGAGCTGTTTTGCCAAGAATTTCCTGATGTTGCTACCATGATGCAAACTGGAAGCATGACAGAGCAGGAGCGCGAGGGCTTTTTGGCGCGGTTTGATGCAGATAATAAAGAGACATTGGTTGGCTTTGTTGTGCTTGGCGGCGTTTTCTCTGAGGGCATTGATTTAAAGGGCGATAGGTTGATAGGTTCTATAATCGTTAGCGTTGGCATACCTAAGATATCGTTGCGGCAAGATTTGATACGCGGCTATTATGACCAAGAAAATGGGCTGGGTTATGATTACGCCTATACCTTCCCTGGTATGAATAAAGTGCTGCAAGCCGCTGGGCGCGTGATAAGGACAGAGCAGGATGCGGGAATAGTTATGCTGATTGATAGCCGCTATGATACCGCAAAATATAGGGGGATAATGCCGCCGCACTGGGATAATGTGCGGGTGGTGCGTAATTTAGTAGGGGTTGAAACTACGGCTGGGTCATGGTATAATTATTTGGAGGGTGGGTTTGACGGTTAATGCTGTCTTAATATATTAAGGAGGTTTCGCTTATGCTATATACCGTTGAAGAAATAAAGAACAAACTGCATCCAATATTTGAAGAAAAAAATGTTATAAGGGCTGTTTTGTTTGGCTCATATACAAAGGGCGAAGCTACAGAAGATAGCGATATTGATATAGCTGCATTGGTTGACGATGGAATGTCCATTTTGAATTTTTGTGATATAGCAGACAAAGTAATTAACGAGTTGGGCAAAAACGTAGATTTTTTGTATGCCAACGATATTATTCCGAACGGCAAAATTGACCTTGAAATAAAAAGGAATGGTGTGCTTTTGTATGAAAGAAGCTGATTTAGAAAGACTACGAAAAATTAAGACACATTGTGTCAACATACGAAACACCATTCAAGACATTACGGTAGATTATTTCAAGTCTGTAGATGGTGTTGATGCAAGAGATGTTTGTGCCTTTAGATTACTGCAAATAGGTGAGCATTCCGACAAACTGAGTGACGAGCCGAAAACTAGGTATCCTGATTTTGCTTGGGATGCGGCTTATCGCTTTAGAAATGTGTTGGGGCATGACTACGACGGTGTTAGTTTTAATGCCATTTGGAAATCTTGTAAAAACGATATTCCTATATTGCTTAGCTATGTCGAAAAAATCATGAACGAATAAAGGGGCGCACCTATCTATAGTAATATAACTTCAAACAAGCTGTTGATGCTCGCATCAACTACATCTGCATTCTTAAATGAACTTGAAGCTCAGTACATTGCCTTTGGCAATGCGCCCTACGGGCGGCGGCCTTCTTGCCGCTACA
>Ga0131853_10020781_pt1 | contig 11918 bp, 5 predicted proteins | sample TergutLab28metaG_FD_92764 | JGI IMG/M metagenome (GOLD analysis project Ga0131853, IMG submission 92764) | Labiotermes labralis P1 segment gut microbial communities from Petit-Saut dam, French Guiana - Lab288 P1 (version 2) (version 2) | ecosystem: Host-associated > Arthropoda: Insects >...
CACACACACACACACTCGCTCTCACAAACTCACACACACCCACATTCACACCCACACACTCACATTCACACCCACACACTCACACACTCACATTCACACACACTCACACACTCGCTCACACACACTCACACACACACTCGCTCACACACACTCACACACACACACACATTCACACACATATTCGCTCACACACACTCACACACACTCACATCCACACTCACACACACACTCGCTCACACACTCACACACACACACATTCACACACATACTCACACACACTCGCTCACACACTCACACACTCACACACACACTCACACACGCACACACTCGCTCACACACACTCGCACACTCACACTCGCTCACACACACGTTCGCTCACACACACTCACACACACACACAAACTCACACACACTCACACACAAACTCACACACACATATTCACACACACTCACACTCGCTCACACACACTCACACACACCCACACACTCGCTCACACTCACTCGCTCACACACACTCACATTCACACCCTCACTCACACACACTCGCTCACACACACATTCACACACACTGACACACACTCACATTCACACCCACAAACACACACACACTCACACACACTCACATTCACACACACACACTCGCTCACACGCACTCACACACAGACACACACTCGCTCACACACACTCACACACACACACATTCACACACACTGACACACAAACACTCACACTGACACACTCACATTCACACCCACACACTCACACACACACACACACACACACACGAATCTTTATGAACCGTTTCGAAGTAAGAAAATGTATAATGCTTTAATATTCACAGCTTACGTCCTGGGATATTAAGAAAACCTGCAAGGGGCTGAGAAGCTGTTCAGAAACTGCTAGTTGCAGAGCTGGTAGAGAAATTCGCCGAACTTTACCGTAACCGAAATTTCATTACCGTGTTCACTAGTACTGCCACTGTTCGCTACTCTGACCCACACAAATCCAGTCCACACTGTGTTATGGCATTTCGCTGACGATCCGTTGTGAGACTGTTGTGCACAACAGCTGCTACAGGCGATTGTGTTCTTCGTCATGTCTGTCCGTGTCTACATGTCAGTATGGAACGTAGTGACTCCTACGGCATGGATTTTGGTGAAATTTCATGTTAGAAGTATTCATTAAAATTTATTCATATATTCCGATTTTTTGTTAAGACCACATATTAGAATAAATATGCATACTTTACGTTTATGATATTTTGCAGCGACTGGTCTGATTGCTTTTTTAGTTACGCATTGAGGACAAGGACTCAATTTTGATTGCTGAGAAAGACCACACTCTCCATGTGATATGAATTGAGGCCGAAGGGAAAGTTGAACTTCAAGCGTGACAGATTGTGAAAGTCGAAAATCGAACTTTACGGGATGTCGATTTTAAATCTCGATGCTTATATATCTCGGTAATGACTGTCTATTGCAGATATATGTAGAACTTATACAGTGCGTGTTAAAGAGTTATTGACTGATAATTATTCACGAATTGATCATTTCGAGAAAAAATTCAGAGCGCCGGTGATGTTAAGCTCTGCGGACAGTTTCTAAGTCGTTATCCGCCATCTCTTTCCTTCCAAATGTTTCCAAATACACTGCTGTAGAAAGACGCGGAAGGTCACTTTGACCGACCGTGCGAAGAATGAACAAGTGTTAAGTAGAGTCAAGGAGGAAAGGAAAATCCTACGTAGAATAAAACGAAGGAAGGCCAGCAGGGTTGGTCACATGTTGCGTGCAGACTGTCTTTCAAAACACGTTATTGGAAGAAACATACAAAGTCGGATAAAATGGTGGGCACGTAAAGATGGAGAGATGGAGACATAAGCAACTATTGGATGACGTTAAAGCAAAGGAAAGATATTGGAAATTTAAGGGGGAAGCAACAGATCGCTCTCCCTCGAGAACTCGCCTCGCTTTGGAAGAGGCGATGGACCTGTCCTCAGAGAGACTACGGAATTAATTTGCATATACTGGACTCACACACGTGCGCAATGCTCCACACAGGTCATGACCCTTCCCTTGATCATCCTAGTAGAGCTCGGTGACAAGTTGATATTCTCTCCCTTTCTCCCTTTAGGTCAAAATTTATCAAATTTGAAAATACTTCTTTGTAGACTTGTCTGGGCTGCGTGTGGTTTTGAGCAAGCAATGCACAAATAATTCGACACTTCATCTGTTAAATTTTCGTAGCCATAAAATGACTAATATTGCTCGAAATAGCAGGCGTTTCGCAGTCGCCGACGCAAGTAAGAGGTTTAATTAACTTTAACATAATGGATGGACATAAAAACAGACACTCAATTGCGATCCAAAGGATGGTCTCTTAAAGTCACAGGATTCTGAACTGAATGCAACTTGACCTCTTCATAAGGAAGCAACAGACGATATAGGCAAGACATGCATTATAGACGTAAACTTTTTGGTTTACAGTTCACACTGTTCCGAAACTACCAGTCAAACTGAGAAACTACAGTTTATGCTTATACTGACTGTTACTCGTGGGGAATGAAATCTGTATTAAATTCTGAAATTAGTTTCACGCTAACATTGAAAACTATTCAGCTGATGGCCTTTAACAAGACCCCAATTACAGTTAAGGTCAGTCCGCAATTAGAAGCAGGATTCGTTTGAAGAGGCAACAAAGGTTTGCCCTTTAGAACTAAAATATATACCACCTACTTTCTGCTAATAATTCTCCTACGAGATAGAAAGCCTGCTTCACATTCGTGATACCTATATGATCATCTCTCCAGAGTAAGCTAACGAACCGTGAACTGAAAGACTTTATACTAACAAGAAGAACATCGAGACCTACTATATATTTAGTGAAAGTTGTGTATCAACACGTTAAGTCACATTGGTAATTATATACACCACCTTTAATCCCAGCCCACAGAATGTGCGTAGTTAGGTCTATCGATTTTGTGTGATTCTGACAGGCACTATAAGTTATTCACACATAAAGAGGGCTCTGGCTTTGTGAAATTGCATTAAGAAATTTCGCCATACGGCCTTTTGTAATATACAGCGTGCCCTTCGATTCTCTCGTCATTCAATGGCGACCTGTCTGATCCAAATTGTTACGGGCAAAATTAATGTCAAATAAAAATTTATGAAAAAAAGAAAGGGAAAGAAGGGAGAAAAATATTTATTTTCCCATTTTTTGTACTGCTGACACTTTATAGCGTATACATTAACTTAAACCAATAAACTGCAAAATCAAGTCACACTCGGTGGTTCACCATAGCTTTAAATACCAACCAGACAACAAGGGGTTAGCTATTCCTTCGGAAAGAAAATGACAAATTGACACCGATAGTTGTCGGCAAAGGACGTTAAAATTCAGAACTGTAAAAGTCTGATAACTGACACATATTGTAAACAATTTTATAAATGTTAACTGACAATACTCTGTTAGCTGTTCACGCAAGTTTTTAACAATATATGTTTTACTAGTAAACCTTCTCATATACCTCCCTGAAGATGACATTGTAGAAGTCCAAAAATGTAATTGACGTATAAGCGACAGATGGTTACGTATTTATTATGTTTGTTGGACCGTGCATCATCTTGATAGTTGGATAAAGAGAGACCAGCTTGATATCATTTGTTTTTTTATTTCATTATTTAATGCTCAACATGTTTCGGATGTTAATACATCCATCCTCAGGAGCTTGCGACTTATTTGTTTAGTTATTTCATGGGCTGTATTGCTCTGGTTCGATGTGTGTTGCTGTTACGGTGTGGTTTGGCTGGGGTGGTGTGGTATCCGGATGCAGGCTGAAGCCTGCATTAACATCCGAAACATGTTGAGCATTAAATAATGTAAGAAAAAAGCAAGTGACATCAAGTTGCCCTCTCTTTATTCAACGGTTATTTATTACTTACTCTGAAGCTTGTAGGATACAATAGAGTAGGGTCTTGTTTTACGACGGGGTTACATTCCTGAATATTTGATTGTAAATCGAATCGTCGTAAAACGAGTACTATTTAAATGGTTAAAACTGAGATAAGTTCATGGGCCAAACAAATTAGACAAATAACTTCATAATTTATATTATACATCGATATACAATTTTAATTTAATGAATTAGGAATGTAGAACATTACACAGATAATTTAAGAAAATATCAATCAAACCACGTTTTATTTTGTTGAAGAAGGCCCAGGCCGTGGTTCAGAAGACGTCAAGAAAGAATGTAACGGCAACCGTTTTGGTTTTTTTTTTCTTTTCGGTCTTTTTGATGGACGTGATGGGTGGGAAAATCATAGTCAACTTAAAATAAATGTGCTAAAATAGAAAAAGAAGAAACACGTGCAAACTGGAAAGGACGTAGAAGCGCACTAAGTAGAAAAATGACGCTTGAGTTGCGACAGTGTTGCACCACAAGTCGGGAGTGTTCGGTCCGACTGGACAAGGGTCGTAAAAGTGAATCGTCGTAAAACGAGACCCGTACTATACTGTATAATGAATCTAGTGCTCGGAATATGGATTGCATAAAACAATGTAACAATTTTCCATTACACCATACTTTTAATTTTAGTTCATAAAATTGTTTATCTCTAATTTGGATTGGTATTTCTTATATAACGAGGGAACGTAACTCCATGTTATAAACATAGCGACTGGAGTTACGAAATCCCACTTGGCAAAGAAGTTTCACCAGGAAATGAATTTATTCGCAAGGGTGTGAGACTCTATAGCAAGCATTATTTCGTCTTGCTAATGAACATGCAGTTTTTTTTCTCTGTGAGACATAAACTGGATCTCAGGTACGTTTGCATAGTCTCGAAAAGCTTCTATTAGCTTCTTCCTGTCTGTCTGTTTGTCTGTCGGTATCAGCTCGGTTCACATTGGATTTCCGTGAAATTTGATGTTGGAGGTGTTTATGAAAAATCTGTCGAGAAAATCCAAATTTGTTTAAAAATCGGACAAGAAAGATCTGTCAATTTACTTGAAAACGTAAGCAGGTTTTATTGCTGTTGCCATTAACGCATTGTTGTGCAACATTCAATATTTTTATTTATAGTTAAAACACAAACAGAAGGCATTGTTGTGTTTGCACGGCAACACTGGTTATGTGCCGCAGCGTTTCCTTAAGCGCACGTTGTGACGTGCTAGTTTAAGTGGATTTCAGGCTTGCAAGCACAAAGCGACACCAAACCGTAGCGACATGTGAGAGCAGGACGGCAACACTCAGGGTATTTCCTTATGCCACCGCTGTGCAGCGACACTCTCGCGGTGTACGAATATTTCCGCACGGCGGCACGCAGGAAGGCTCTAATTTTTTTACCGCTTGGACCCGACAAACTTACCGTCAATATCACAGCTTGTCTAAACTACTCCACCCTCAAGCGGCGATACGCTGGGCGTGTGTCTGGAGAGAGATGTAGACATTTTGTTTCTGTGTTTTGGGGTTTTTTAATCCATGTTTAAATTTTACTAAAAAAAAGTGCCAACAAGAGCTCAAATGAAGATATTAAAGCATGGCCTACTTTGTGTGACGTGTCCTGTGTTGACGTCACAGATTCAGTGCCTCTTCTCTCCCTTCTCGAAAGAAAGAAAGTATTTTTACAGCGAAGTTTAATGGTAATTATAAACTCATTTTTCCATAAATAACTGCCATATAGATAAAAATTTGTTGTCTTCGGCTCTTGGTACATTTGTTAACGCTAAGCCACTTTCTTCCCCAGATGGTACGCTTATGTTCACACAGAACAGAACAACACAACGGCCAATACTTCCTCCATCGCAGCCGTGCCTCTGTGTGCGTATTAGTGCAGCAACAGTGTACAGCATTCCGTCTTTTAGCACTAATACCGAGATACCTTGCTCTTAATGCAGCTAGCTGTAATACCGGTACACGTTAGTTTTTAATTGATTTCGCAAATTTGCCGAAAGCGACTATCAGCTTCATCGTGTATGTCTGTCTGTCTGTCCGTCTCCCCTTACTCCTTCCGCATGGTAAACTCGGCTCCCACTAGAGGATTTTCAGGAAATTTGATATTTGGGTATTTTTCGAAGATCTGTGGTGAAAATTCACTAAAACCCGACAAGAATACGGGGTATTTTGTATGAAGACCGATGTACTCGTACTTTTATGATAATATCTCGCTTAGCTTTTCTCAAAACAAGAAGTATTTGAAACGGTAGTTTTACGAAAAAGCGAAACACACATTTCGTGTCAGTAACTTTCTTCCCAAAAAAAATCGTGACTTTTGAGAAAGTGTGGAAAAATATGGAAGATCCAGACAGGTCACAGATTGACAATACATTATGGTGTATGCGCTTGTAATGCTGGGTAACTATGGATACAGACACACACTTAGAATATTTAATAGTTATTGCTGGTACACGGTAAAAGTGGTTATGCGAAAGCGCCCTATTGTTAAGTTATACATATATTTTCTGTCTTGTCTTTTATCTCCTGTCGTCATTTCAATCCCTTTATAACACGTACTGGTGAGACAAAAAAATGCACATCTTTTATTGTTCTTTTGCAACATACATCCAAATTAATTCTGAGTTATAACTTACTCAGAAATGTAGGCCACTGAATCGACAAATCGACGCGGCTCCCTTGGAGGCAGTTGGTGGCAAGTGATGCGGTAGCCCCTGGCGGCAGGGTGCAATTGACAGCGGTGTGGGTGGCATAGGAATGTGGTAAATGAAAGGAAGAGTGATTTTCTGCAATGAATAGGTTTTAAATTGTCGAGTTGCGTGAAAGGAAATCCAATATATGAAGTAAAGCAATATACAGTCCGTGTTTCGCAACTCGCTGTTTATAGGAGATCATTGTTTAGTACGGCATGCTTAGGCCGACATGGCGATCATCAGTACTGCAATTTAATCACCATGACGGAATTAATAATTTAAAATATTCAAGGTTTGAGAACACAAATCTCATTATTTAAAAAAAAAAAAGAAGCAATTTTAAAAAATCCGTTTTTAAGTTGCAATTAATGTTGTGATGTAATCAGAAAATTCTACAAAATATTTTTTAAAAGTGTCCCCATGACGTATATCGAAATATTTATAAATGTGACCTTCCTTTAGCCAAGTAAAACTTTTTTTCATAAAACTCTATGAAGCGGTTTTGGTACAGTTCTTACGAACTTTTTTAATTTTCGTTTAACTTTTAATTTTTAACTTTTCAAACATTATAAAGAGACGCTCATGATGCAAATTCAAAAACCTGCACACAGTTTTACATAAAAAGTTTTAATTTGGGGAACGGAGGATAAAATGTGTGCACATTTAAATATATGCAGATCTTAAACAGGGGACCTGGCTACATTTTCTTAAACATTTTATACAATTTTTTGGTTACATTACGATATTAATTGCTGCCTAATCATAACATTTTTAAATTCCTTCTTTTGTTGTGAAGATAAGATTTCGTTCCGTAATCGAACATTATTGTTTTCCTCGAGATTTGTTTACATTTTAATACCTGACGAAGGCCATTTAGGTCGAAACATGTTGTACGAAGTAATGACGGGGTCTAAGTAAAAGTTTGTGCCTTGAGGAAGAATCTGTATATTATTTCTTTTCAGTATATAAATTCAGAACAGGATGTATAAACTAAGGTACAATGAATGGTTGTTGAATTTTAATACATATTTTCTGTTATATGTAAGGCCAAGATAATTTTTCGCCCCGTTCTCCAAAGAAACTTGATAACATCACTAACGAAATAAAAGCCTTTCTTAAGAAAACGCCACAAAACGTGTTTTTTTTAAGTCTTTGAAGCTAAATGGCCGCAGAATTTAAAGTCAGGTTTACCATTGAAAATCTGCCTTTTGCTTACACGGTTTATGTCCGTCTGTTTACGGAGTGCGTCAAAAAGAGTTTAGAATCATATTATTCGAGACACTAACAGTTTCCATCTCAAGAACTTAAGAATCCTGTAGGTCTCACTGGAGACGCGTGAGGGAATGGCATTTAGAGCACAAAGTGCAGTTAATCTCAGAGCTAGTTAGAGCTGTCGAGCTAAACATGGTATAGGCAGACTCGTGTCCTACCTTTTTGGTGGGAGCCTAACAAGACATGTGTCGGGTTTGGACATTGATAAATAGTCCCTGTGTGATGTAGAGGATACAAAGAAAAATAACAGAGACGTTGTCCAAAAATTCTGCAAAAATATGTGGAAGGACTTGGCGTCCCAAATTACTTGCTGTTTAGTTATGACATTATTTGTGAATGTATCCTCGTCGGTAAACAAATCCAGGTAGACTTGTGAGAAATCGCGGAATTCTGGCTATCTCTGATAATATTATCTGATCCTTATTTTTCAATAGCACCGCCCGGCAGCAAGCACGATATTTATCCCATGGAATATTTCGGAAAAAAAAACTGTAGACATCTGTAGGAATTTTGGCAGCTGGTAGTACCGCAGTGACAGGATCACTGGGCGGCTGTTGGAGTGGGTTTGAACAGGCAAGATGATAAAGAGGAGTGGCGCCGTGCATGTCGTGCACCGAGTCTTTTGCGCCCTTTTTTAAAACAACCACAGCTACAGAAGCTATGAACGTGCACCCAAAGCAACAAGATATTTCGAAAGAAACGTGTAGCGCTGTTGGTCTTTCTGGGCAACTGAAACAATAACCACACTGCTGACCACAACTGTGCAACAGGGATACTCCGCTATCGTGATAATTTGACACTACGGCACGAAGAGAACAATGACGTAGTAACGCTTAGATTGATCAATAAATCCGTTTATTATCATTTTGTCAATACCAATGTTACGGCAGCGATATCAGTGTTTTGTTCTGCGCTGTTATAATCATCATCCGTCACGAGTTAGGCTTTCATAGATATATTTCGGCCTAGTCTAAGAGTTTTCCAAAGCCTTGCAAGTAGTCTTATTGCATTTGGCCTAAAATTCAGAACTATTTTTGGCATCCTGTTTTTGTTCGTTCCTGTTACACGTCGCAGCCAGTGTGGAAGTGGAATGTGCCTTCGCGCAGCAGGTCACTTGCACTTCTGGACACAATGGAAGATTTCGGGAATGTGACGTCATACATTTTGGTAGCTAGACACAGCATTTCACAGAAAGCAGTTCATTTCACCTTGTGCCTTTAAGAAAAAGACAGAAGGTGACGCTTCGAGATTTTTCTTGTAGCTAATTACAAACTTTTCCGAAGAAACTGCAGCCTATGTCTTCTATTGTGCGGTTAAATACTCACCTCATTCAAAATCGGCGAGTAAGAATCTTAGGAGCGTCACTTTCGTCCCCCCCCCCCATACGTCCCCATTGTGTGGCGTTTCAGCACGGTGGTTGCTTTTGCGTTACCCAAGCATTGAATAGCGTTGGATTTTTGAGACTTGTAAATTGTCAATATTTTGTCACGAGCGTACAGTGGGACAAAGAAAAGTTATGGAATGCAATTAATGGCTTAACAATACGCCTGCCTGCCTGCCTGTCTGTCTCTGTCTCTCTCTGTCTGGCTGTCTTTCTGTCTCTCTCTCTCTCTCTCTCTCTCTCTGTCTCTCTGTCTGTGTGTCTGTCTGTAAGAGCTGGAGAAAAAAAAATTAACAAACGATCGTGTTATCGGAAACTAGTGCAGTTGGCTAAACTTGTCTGCATGTTGCAATACTTGTTACAGTTGAGCACAAACACTGTGTATCTTACATTTAGTGCTTTGCGCATATTTGCGCGTTTCGAACGCAACTTACTCGACAAGTATCGAAAGAGAGAAATGTTTCAAATAAACGTCGTACACGAAAAGGCAGCACATATTTTTGAACGTTATGAATGGGCCTTGAATTTTACGGTTTCGAGACAATTAAACAATAGGCGCCCACCGCAGCGTAGACTTTAATTTGAAATGTTAGCGCAATATCAGCGCCAGTGTAATATGTCCGATCCCTTACCAGTTCACAGCAGACAGTTACAGCATAACGCTGTTTGCTACAAACCAATTTGAAGTGTGTTTTGGCTATTTCATTAAAAATAACCGCACGCTTTGCGGAATCAAAAGTGTGATTTTAATAACCAAGATAGGATATAATTTTCTTGGAAATCTGACCCACGTTAGGTAAATATTTTTATTTCTCAACGAAATAATTACTGCGCTGTGTGACGCTCAAAACTTCACCCATAAGCATTGCCACGATTATAATTCGGGGAAAAATAAACGGCAAACCCACATGTACGAAAATTTAAAATATGTAGTAATCCTGTTGTGCACAAATTATCCAAAAATCTAGGAACCACTTCAACATTCTAGACGGCAGAAAAGTAACATAAAGCCATTTCCGTACTGATAATTTACAAATATTAGGCGCTACCGTACAGAATTTAGTAACCACTTCGACCTGGTTCTTGGGATTTGTACACACCTGCACGATCCCTATATTGATCCCACTTATTATTCTACAACTATAGTTTATAAAATGGATAAAGATGAACGTAAATCCTAAGATAGGCTGTATAACATTTTGGTTTGTCTTATTTCCCTCGTAAAATTGGAAACTAGAAAACTATCTAAATTTTAAACATGTTTCATCTACCTGGATGAACCAACATCAGTTACCTGTTATTGATAAAAGCAGGCGTGTATAATTGAAACTAAATATCATTACTGAACATCTGGCATGTTCTCTGCTGTCTAATGCACGTCTCTCGATAATCGAGTGATCAAAATTAACATATCGTCTTTTTTTGTATCGACACAAATTAACACATTTCCATATCTGATAAATTTAGCTGTTATGCGTGGACCAGAATCTGTTACTTCAGGTCTCGCTGCAACAAGTTTCCAAGCTATAAAAAGTTCTTGATTTTGCCGTTTCTAATAGGACATTTGGATGTCTTAATGCTGCAAAAACTTAACTTAGTTCGGAACTATATATTTTAATGCTCACATTTTCTTTTAATCAAACGCTTTAATAAATCTCTATTTGGATCACTTATAAAAAAAACGTAGTGCTGACGCAGACATTACTGTAAAACGGCACATCTTTCCATTGGAGTATATTCAATGCTTTTCATCTTATTCTTATTGGCTTCTGGGGAATTTGAACCTGGGTTTGAAATTAGATGGCGTATTGTATCGACAGATATTGAATTCTAAAACAGCTGTGACGTGGAGCAGCATATTGTTAGGCGGGCGGATGTTGAAAGAGACATCTCTCGACAGGAAATCAGACCCATCTCCAGCAGAGACGTCGGCCATGTTATAATTCTCTCGCATTTCTGCACGTGTTGCTATAGTCCCTGAGCTGGCTGGGGTTGCAGTGTAGCGTGATTTGTACAGCGAAAGGTGAGTGGCGTTCGATTTTTATACCAGCTGGAGGACTGACTGGACGTACTGACAGGCTTTTGTAACTACTTTCAATCGCTCCAAGTAACTCCCAGAACAGGCGCTTGAAATGTAAATGATAGGTTTCTTCCTACCCATTACTTAAAACGTCACAATCCGAGGTGTATATACGTAAGCTTAAAGTTTCTCTTGTCCAATCCTTGAAGGCGTATGCAAAAGTGGTGGTACGGCTCCATTCATTCTTAATCTTGGGACTAAATGTAGGCGAGTTTTAAACTTCACGCTGCTCCGCTTTATCGACAGTGAAACAATTAGATTTACAAACAAATGTGGTAACAGGTCCCAATAATAGTAATAGCTTTCTATAGTAGCCTGTATATGCCTGAACACTTACGGATTTGTGAGCAAAAACAAAAGTTGACTTGCGGTGGATTATATACTACGAACATTCAATGTAAATAAAAATCTAACCAGATGCAACAGTATGCAGATATTTATTTACTGCAAAGTCACTCTACATGTTTCGGGTGTCACAGCACCCATCATCAGGAGTACTAAAAACTGTAACCGCAACCTCCGATACAGGTCATAATA
>Ga0131853_10020782_pt1 | contig 11918 bp, 7 predicted proteins | sample TergutLab28metaG_FD_92764 | JGI IMG/M metagenome (GOLD analysis project Ga0131853, IMG submission 92764) | Labiotermes labralis P1 segment gut microbial communities from Petit-Saut dam, French Guiana - Lab288 P1 (version 2) (version 2) | ecosystem: Host-associated > Arthropoda: Insects >...
GCCTCGGCTTGCCTGCTCGTGGGCAAGGTTTCGCTGGGCGTGCGCGCCGGGGGCGTGGTGTGGCGCGCGCGGGGGCGGGGGGGGGGGGGGGGGGGGGGGTTGCTGATGTGCCAGAAACAAAACAAAACATTCCTCAGAAACATCAGGAACAACTCATCTGACATCAAAGCGTCACATCTCTGAAGACCAGAATCCAATGCAGGTTACTCCAACGAAAATTACTTACTTACTCACTCCATGCGCAGCAGAGTCCTTCTTGAGAAGCTAACCAGTTCTCAGCTAATCAAGAAATTCTCCGCAATTTATGAAATCCGAAGGTTCATTACCCCATTCACGAGAGCCCGCTACCTGTCCAAAAGTATCAGTCCAGGTCCAAGGCTTTCTGTGTGAACATTACCAGATGAGCGAATGTGGTCCGCAGGGATGCAACAGAGCTGCTGGGGATAGAGCGACGAAGGAGAAGAGCTGAAGATAGGGATGAATGGAGGCGTCTTATGAGGGAGGCCAGGACCCGGAAGGGGCTGTAGCACGATACATGGATGGATGGAAGGTTCACTACCGCATTCACAAGTGCCCGCTACCTGTCCAAAAGTATCAGTCCAGGTCCGACCGAGGCTTTCTGCATGAACAATTCGTAACGAGATACGTTTTTACGGTTAGGAGTTGTCACCAACTTGTCAGACCCCCTAGCTGAATGACCACCCTTCGTCGGCTATCCGCAACTGTTCATTCAGTATGGTACCGCCTTACTTCAGTTTCAAATCATCATTATTACTTGTACTGCTCAAAAACACCCATTTAATGTAACCAACAGACTTCTCCCAATCACTATGTAAATACTTCTCGCTACCCCACTTTAATTTTTATATAACAATAACAGTACTAAATACAGTTCCCTGGTATGTAATTGACTGAAGCCTCTTGTTAAATCCTCCACCATAGTTCCAAATATTTTCCCCCACACCTTTATATTTTTCTTCTTCCTATACCACTACCACTCTTTTACTTTAGCCTTGGCTTCCCTTATAATTGATGCCTATTCCTCTCTATTCAATATTTTCGTTCTCCATCGTTTCGCACCGAGCTTCCTTAAATCGTCTTCCACGTCGTTTATCCACCTGAGTCTGGGTCGTCCTCTGCACCTTCTTCCTTCTAATTTTCGTTCAAAAATCTTCATCACAGACCTGGTCTCATTCATTCTACTTACATGTCCAAGCAACTCTAGTCTTCGAATCTTTATTATGGTCACAATATCTTGGGATTTATGTTTGGTTCTCAGTTCTTCGTTAGTTTTAATTCTCCATTGGCACATTCATATCAAACACACCAAATCTATGTTGTTCCTCACGGTGACAGACCAAGTTTCACACCCACACAAAATAACAAGTAAAATCACAGGTTTATAGTTCTTAATCCTTACATTTTTACAGAGCAGGCATGAAGACAAAAAATACATTCTGGAATTAAAAAACAGCATCAAGCACTCCTTCAATTTAAAAGCAGCCAAAATGTACTGTCACGTGTTTTAACCTTTTGACGCCTAATGTCAACTATAGTGGTCGTACTGCACCGCTAACCTCTAAAATTGCATTTTATATATTTATTCAACAAATATAGGTACTGAATATTTTAAACATGGTATATACTCTCCGTTTTTTCTCTTCAAAATGCAGTTTGTTTCATAATTCTAACGTATTTGCTTCCTGTATTATTCACATTTTATATACAGAGTGTGCTAAAATTAAAAAAATAATTCCAGCACCAAAAGGTTCAATGTGACAGAGAATCACAACGGCACCACTGAGTTTGCGGAGACCGCAGTGGCACAGTGGTTAAGGTGCTGTGCTACAAATCAGAAGGTCGCTGGTTCGATCCCAGATGGTGTCATTGGAATTTTTCATTAACGTAAAATCCTTCCGATCGCACTATGGCCCTGGGGTCGACTCAGCCTCTAGCGGAAATAAGTACCAGGAGCATTTCCTGGGGGTAAAGGCGGACGGTGCGTAAGGCTGACAACAGTACCATTACCCTGTGCCATTGTCATGAAATCTGGGAGCCTTAACTTCCTGGAACCCTCTGGGCCACTCCAGGCCTGTAATGGGACTCCTTTACTTTTTTGCTACTGTGTTTGCACCACTTACAGATTATGAATGAGCGTGCTTGTATACTGTTGCTTTCACCTGTCTCTGTGTGGTCCATATTATCATCCGCTTGCAATGATAGGAACAGTTTACCAGGAGCCATTTACAAAGACTTTGTGTAATGGTAGTTACGGCAGAAGTACAGTCTGCACTCCGAGCTATGACCTGCTACAAAACAGCCTAACAATATATATAGAGGCAAAAGTTCACTCCTAGACTGCATTTAAAATGTGATTGCACACGCAGAGAAACCAGATTTCGTCTTTTGAAGAAACGGACGAGTCCATTTAAATCGACAGGGGCATCAGATCAGTCGACTACTAGCAGCCGAGGTGTGTGCATCAGCGGTAGTAATGCTGGATACACCATGTTCTGAGGTAGTGTGAAAGGTACTGGCTACCCACTCTAATAGCCAGTTACCCTTTCACTTCCCCTCCTGTGCGTCACCGTCTGCCACCACATTTCAACTGGATTCTAACATCAGCAATTTCCATGCAGCAAACAACAGACATACAGCAATCTCTGTCACCAGCAATTTTTCGCGGATGGTACAGGGAACCAAAATAAGAATTTTGAAACACGGAACTTTATCCATCAACGACTTGGTTCGACATAGTGGAGCATCAGTCGTGAGAGATTTGTAGTTTGTCATACTTATCCCTCCTACTTCTAGCCAATGGGGACACACAGTGGTGCAGTTGGTTGAGACACTGTGCTACAAGATGGAAGGTCACAGGTTCCAGTCCCGATGATGTCACTTGATCTTTTCATTGACATAATCCTTCCAGCCGCACTATGGACCTGGGTCGACTCAATTTCTAACAGAAATAAGTACCAGGAATATTTCCTGGGGGTAAAGGCAGCCAGTGCGTACGGCTGACAACCTTACCACCTTCATGTGCCGACCGTCTCGAAATCACACAGCCTCAACCGCCTGGATCCTTATGGGCCTGTAATAGGCCTGAACAGGGATTGCTTTACCTTTTACCCCTAGCCATATTGAACACAGCGCACACTTCTGCACAGTACGGCCGGCCGCACATGAGCAAATTTAGTCGCTGTGATTATCACGCTGCCCAAATGAAACACACGGTTGTATATGGAAGTGCGTGCATAGGTGACTATTTAATTGTGGCGATTAAAAAATCGCAGCGTGTTCCATTTCAAGGGTGACACAACTGTCACTTGACTACTGCCTGAACAAATGAAACACATGGAAATAAATCGATGCGCGCTCATGGGCAACAATCGCCTCCATATCTCGGTGTGAAACCAGCACCGTCCAAGGCCATTTCCTTGCAGCAGCGTGATCCTAACACAAAGAATTTGTGTCCATTATGGCATTCAAAGAGGTGTACGATTGTGAAATATTGATTTTGGGTACTGAAAGACATCCTTCTCTGTACAACTGTTCGCTGGAAAAACAGAATGATTAGGGTTTGAAAGAGAGACTGTGGGGAGAAGTGCATGAGGGCAAAGATGGAAATCCTGGGCATTATGAGGAAAGCCAACAATATGGTGTTTCAGCCATAGTGTGCGCAGTGTCTTACCGCAACGACTTCTTTACCACAGACATATGATTATAATCTCCAATACCAAAACACATCAACAGTATCAATTATTCCAAATAAAAGAACTGTGAATTCCCCAGCTATGTTGGATGCCTTATCCAATCATCCCACTATTTTAGATATTTGCTAGACAACACTGTAATGAAGAATGGATATTCTGAATTTTTTATCTCTTCCAGATAAACTATAATGAATAAAATGTATATCAAAAATAAGGTAGAAATTTTCTTTTGCATTAATGTCATTGCTACCCTTTCTTCTGGTGGCATGGACTTTCTTATTCTGGTACCTTCAAATGTAAGACTTGGACCAAACAAAACCAGCAGTTAATCAAAATGTTGTGCTAGGCATTCTGAAATATCTAAAAACCTTTTATGGATGTGCCATAAGGTCTTTGTAGAGGGAGCAGAATTTTTTCTTTAAGTAACCTTTGACTCATTATTGGATGTAACCAGAACTTCTTTCTTTCCTTTACGTTTCCCGTTTGCAGCAACAAAGCACACACCGATGCTATATCCTCACAGTCCATGACATAACTGAACCGGCGCTTGTGCGAGGAGACTGTCGCGCTAGTGCACGGCCTCGCGTAACAAAATCGCCAGCATCTTTAATCACTGACACAATTGTCAGTGATTAAAATCGCTCATATGCGGCTGGCCTAAGAGTAGTACGTGTTCAGGTCATCTGCTGTGCATGTAGATTTCTGCACTATTTCATTTAGATAGAATTGACTGTCATGACAGCATAGCACGAGGAAAAAGCTGAGGGACTCACTATACTAACTAAAGAACAGCATCCAAGACATTTGCCACATCACACCACATTCATTTCCGTTGCTAATTGACTGTAAGATAAAGGAAGATTCCCAGTAAGAAAGTCCAACTCTGTACACAGACAAACTGTCCAGACTCCATGGTGTGAGCAGAACATTCTTGATCATGTTTTTTATTTGCAAGCTACCTATCTCTTGGAACCAACAGGCAGCGGAATAACACATGGTGTGAGTAGCAAATGTTTTCTTTGGCACTGTTCTTGATGACCACAACAAGCCTCTCTGCTGTTTCCTCTTGTTGCACAACAATGTGCATATCACATCAGTTCTGTCCAAATGAAACAACTGAAAACTTGTATTCACGCAGCCAAATGCGCAAACAAATGAACTAAAACGTACTGCTCTCACTATGCACAAGTGTGTGTTGTGCTCACTATGGCTAGGAGGAGGAGGAGGGAGTACAACAAGCTTGAGATTGTGCGCATGACTGACACTGAACTGCGCTGAACCAAGGCATTTCTGGATATAAGTTCCTTGTGTCAAAATCCTGCCATCTCTGAAAATATGTCAGATTTATTCATTTCCAACCTCTGTGTGCATGTTCATACATAAAGAAGTGTCGTTTGTTCCTTGGCTGCTTGGCTGGTCACACATTGCCCAGAAGACAGTGAAAGATGGTACAGTGCTCATTAATGATCTGCCAACAGTGAGGGCCCTGCTGTTATTACAGTGGTTGGTAAAAGGTAAAGGTCTCCCATTACAAGATTGGACAGGCCCTGAGCAGCACATGAAGGTGGTAAGGTTTTCAGTCCTATGCAGCAGCCACCTTTACCCCCCAGGAAATATTCCTGGTACTCATTTCTGTTAGAGGCCGAGTCGACCCCAGGGCCACAGTGCGGCCGGAAGGAATGTGTCAATGAAAAATTCCAATGACACCATCAGGAAATGAACCCACGACCTTTCGGCTTGTAGCGCAGTACCTCAACCAACTGTGCCACCGCATGCCCCACAGTGGTTGGGTGTCCATGTTAATTCCTACCAGAGGTTGCGGAATGGGCATTCTCCTTTAGAAACATGAATATCAATTTTGTTCAGCCTGTTGACCATTAGACAGGTGTACCTTGCTGTTTCGCATTTCTAAATGTTTCTAAATGGGTGTGGCTGGGGCGTGCTGCTGACCACTCACCTCTCCTAGTGCCGAGGTCATGGAAGAGTACAGCTATACCTCTACCTACCCTCTGGGCCACACTGGGCCTGTAACAGGTTTGCTTTACCCTTACCTTGCTGTATCACAACCAAGTGTAACCTGATTCCAGACATTAACCAACAATGAACAATGCCCTGAAGGTATATAATTTAACAGTGTATTTGAAATTCCGTGATTTTGTTGTTGATCACAAAGTAACACTGTCCTGTTTGGAGTAAAGTTACATATGCTACCGTGCAGTAAAACAGACTCACCAACACCACTGGTGCCGCAATGGCTGCTTGTGAGGTTGCCACAAACAACGAACGTGTAGTTGTAGCCTTTAGAGTCAGACACCGTTCTGACACTGCTCCTCAGGTCCCGTAAGTTAACCCTGCACAGACAATCAGTGTCACTAATGTATTCCTCCAGGAGGAAGGGCTCCTCTCTGAACATCTCTGTACCTTCAATAAAATAATCAATAGAATATACATAATTTTACAGTCTAACACAAGCTTTAATGAGATGGGCTGGGCATGTGGCAGATATGGGTGAGGAGAGGGGGGTGTATAGGGTCTTGGTGGGGAAACTGGAGGGAAGGAGACTACTGGGGAGACCTATGCATAGATGCGTGGATAATATTAGGACAGATATCCAGGAGTTGGGATGTGGGTATATGGACTGGATTGGGTTGGCCCAGGATAGACACAGGTGGTGGACGCTTGTGAGTGCGGTAATGAACCTTCAGGTTCCGTGAAATGCGGGGAATTTCTTGACTAGCTGCAAACCAGTTAGTTTCTCAAGAAGGACTCTGCACCATGGAGCAAGCAAGTAACACAACCTTTATTACGTGAATACAGTTAAAAGATAATTAACCCTTATCCCGCTAACGTGGAGGATATGGTGAGCTCATAATAATGCCGGCAAGTGGCAGATGGGATTTAACTCAGCATTTAAAGTGTTAAACAATCATAACAGCTACATGTTTCGGCTTTTTTCACAAAGTCATCTTCGGACTGCGACCTAAAAAGACTTTCAATATACAATTAACGTCTCAGATAAAAAGCCCAAATGCGTCTAAATGAGATCTCGTATTTTCTGCGAAGCTGTCAACTGTATATTAAAAATCTTTTTAGGTCACAACCTGAAGATGGCTTCATGAAAATAGCCCAAACATGTTGCTGTTATGATTGTTTAATTATCTTTCAACTGTAGTTACATAATAAAAGTTGTGTTAAAGGTAAAGGTAAAGTGATCCCGTTACAGGCCCGGTGTGACCCAGAGGGTGGGTAGAGGTATGGCTCTACTCTTCCATGACCGCAGCACTAGAAGGGGGTGAGTGCTCAGCAGCATGCCCCAGCCACACTTTACCCCCAGGAAAGACCCGGTAACCATTTTACAGGAGGTTGGGTGGACACCAGGGCTGGTCTGGACAGGTGGAAAATCTCATCCCCACTGGGATTTGATCCCAGATCGTCCAGCCCATAGTCAGTCACTATACTGACTGAGCTACCTGGCCCACAAAAGCTGCGTTAGACTGCAAAATTTTATATATATATCCCACTGACTACTGACAACACAAAGGAGATGCATCACTTGAAAAACAATAAATACAATAAAACAAAAATCATTAATTACAGTTCAAGGTACGTACCAACTCCTACATGTTTCGGAACCTAAGTACCCTCTTCAGGGAGTCTAAAATAACATAGGAACACAGAGCTAATGTGCCAGTCCAGGTACGATGACCCATGCTGTCATCATCAAATTATTAATATATTAAAATTCTAGAGTGAGCCGGGTAGCTCAGTCAGTATAGTGACTGACTACAGGCTGGACGGTCCGGGATCGAATCTGGATGGTGACAAGATTTTCCACCTGTCCAGACCGGCCCTGGGGACCAACCAGCCTCCTGTAAAATGGGTACTGGGTCTTTCCCGGGGGTAAAGTGTGGCCGGGGCGTGCTGCTGAACACTCACCCCCTTCTAGTGCCGCGGTCATGGAAGAGTGGAGCTATAACTCTACCCACCGTCTGAGCCACACTGAGCCTGTAAAGGGAACACTTCACCTTTACCGTTATTAAAATTCTAGAATACACAAAGCTGACATACAGAAATCTACCATGCTAAGACATAGCTCTATGTCAGTGAGAAATATATATACAAACATCTGCATCGATATACAGTCATGCATCGCTTAACGACGGGGATACGTTCTGAGAAATGCGTAGTTAGACAATTTCTTTCTCGTGCGAACGTCATACAGTGTACTTACACAAACCTAGATAGTACAGCCTACTACAAACCTAGGCTATATGGTATAGCCTATTGCTCCTAGGCTACAAACCTGTACAGCATGTTGCTGTACTGAATACTGCAGGTAACTGTAATGCAATGTTAAATATTATATTATAATATTATGGGACCACCGTCGTATATGCGGTCCGTCATCAACCAAAATGTCATTACGCGACACATGACTGTATGATCCAAATGGACATCATCCAGACAGAATATGCAGTATATCGTGTCAGGCGACGGACCACATACATTAAAGCATAAGTTTGCATACATGCTCCAGACAAAATATAAACAGCTACGAGCCTGTACATGAAGAGGTTCACTATCATACAGCCTTGGTGTCGTGGCACAGTAGAACTGTTTCTCAACTTTGTGTATTCTAGAATTTTAACGTTTTAATCTCATGACAATGACAGTGAGGGCGATCAGTACCTGGATGGGCGTCTTGAACTTCTGTTCCTCTTATCGAAGTTTTATTTATTCAGCAACTGGTGCACTAGTGAGTTGTGTTAAGAAGCAATATTAAAATTTACAACTGTTAAAATAGTCCATGGACTATTTTAACAACTGTAAATTTAGCAAGCACATATTAATGTGCTCCGTAATGACGGTGTAACTGTAACACCGAAACATGTCAGAGCTATTTCAATGTAAATTTTAATGTAAATTTTAACACTGTTTTTTAAGACACGTCACAAGTGCATCAGTTGGTGAATAAATAAAACTTTGATAATATCAAGATGCATGGTACGAATGTGTGGGGTGGGGGTATCTGTTCCTCTGTTTTAATAGACTCCCCGAAGATGGCACCGAGGTGCCAAAACACGTAGGAGCTGACGCTGACCATAAACTATATTTTATCATTTGTATTTTATTGTATTTAACTGAGTTCATCTGTTGGTTAATACAGTGAACATAACAAAATGCAAGGTATGTCTAACACAAAAACCTCTGTTATCTCTTAACTGCCGCACATACGGTCATAGTGTCAGTACCGTATTCCAGGAGGTAAGGCTCCACTATGAAACATCTCTGTACCTGTTACTTGTGCCAGGAACTGCCACAGTGCAGCTATCATCCTCTTGTGGTGGCTCAGTCTTCAAGTCCACCGGGCAAGCTGCCGGCGTTCTCCATAGAAACTCGTACACGCACACACCTCCCGGCAGAAGTTCTGGTGCATAATCCTGCGACGTAAGACAACAGCTATGACCAGATGTGCCTCCCATAAATCCAACCCCTCGTCTGTACCTCAGGGTATCGTAGATTCATACTCTACCCTGGGTCATGTGGGAGGCGATAACAGTTGTGGAGGGTATACCCTGTGGGAGTTGCTACAACACGCACTAGCTAACGGGGCTCTGGTCTACCCAAGCCAAGGTGGAAGGTATCGTGCCAAGGGCTGCATGGCACTGGGGTAGAGATAACAGTGTCATTAACGATCCCCTTGGGGAACCAGGCTGCACCCCATTGTACGTAGGCCTTCTGTCTGCGTGGGGCTCCATGGATGGTGTCCTTAAATTTTCTCCCATATGTAGGAGGGCTGCTTTCTGGAGACTCCGGCAGACATACATGAATGAATGAATAAGCAGACCAGCAGCTCTGGTGACGGAGTATCCCTGTCCATGGGGACCCTGTTAGGGAAGATGGAGGGGCTCCCTTACCGGGGACTCAGGGAAAGATAAAAAGGGATATATTAAGACAGACGTAAAAATACCCTGTAAGTGGGTACCTCTCTCCATAGGGGCCCCGTGAGGGAACCTGGAGGGAATTCACTTGCCAGGACTTTTTGAGAGAAAAGGATAGTACACCTGGTGTCACTTCTTGGACCCAGAGGACATTAAGATTTTAAGTCTGGTGGCCATCTGGAACTTTGGGTAAAGGGACACGGCTCTCCTCAGCAGATATCAGATTATGGGACACAAAGGGCCTGTCTATAAGGCCTAGGTACATCGGGACTGCAAGGGCTCAAACCCAATGCAAATCAGTCAATCAATGACCAGATATTCTAACAGTCAGTTATAAAGAAGACATTCGTCTACACCAGCCGTCCTTAACCTGCAAGACAAGACATGCCTGACCTTTCGTTCTGCTGTGAAATCAGTACAAACATTTGATTCTCTTTCATTTTCTAGTTATCCTATACACCAGGTTTCAAAAACTGACCTACTGGAACATTATTTACATGTATCCAAAAACAAAGTTTGATAACCAAAGGGCTGCAAGATGGAGGAAGGGGTATAAACTGCTGCTGCAGACTGAAAGATAACATTGGGCAACATCTGTATAAAGTGTTTGTTATGACATGGTCATGACTCAAGATCAGAATGCAGGACAAAGTCACAGTGTGAAGACTGATAATAGTTCCTTTGAAAGGGTGGAAGAGTTCAAATATTTGGGAACCTTAACAAATCAAAAGTCTATTCAGGAAGAAATTAAGAGCAGAATGAAGTGAGGCGATGCTTGCTGTCATTCGGTGCAGAATCTTTTGTCTTCTAGTTTGCTATTCAAAAATTTAAAGATTAAGATATACAGAACTGTAATTTTGCTTGTTGTTTTGTATAGGTATGAAACATGGTCGCTCACAATGAGGGAGGACGTTGGCTGAGGATGTTTGAGAACAGGGTTTTGAGGAGAATATTTGGCCCTATAAGGGACGAGGTAACAGGGGAATGAAGAAAACTACATAATGATGAGCTTAATGCTCTGTACTGCTCACCCAGTATTGTGCGAGTGATAAAATTGAGAAGAATGAGATGGGAGGGGCATGTAGCAAGTATATGGGAGAGGAAAGGCATATACAGGGTTTTGGTGGGGAAACCTGAGGGAAAGAGACCACTTGGGAGACCCTGGCGCAGATGGGAGGATATTAAGATGGATCTTCAGGCAGTGGGATGTGGGGGTATGGACTGGATCAAGCTGGCTCAGGATTGGGACAGGTGGCAGGCACTTGTGAATGCGGTAATGAACCTTCGGGTTCCGTGAAATGTGAGGAATTTGACTAGCTGCAAATCAGTTAGCTTCTCAAGAAGGACTCTGCACCATGGAGTAAGTAAGTAGGTAAGTAAGTAAGTAAGTAAGTAAGTAAGTAAGTGTTGGTTATGACTGTAACACACATTCTCTTACTGTGACACACTGACATAGACAAAAGATACTTCAGCACAAGATACTCAGGAGGATATCTGGACATAAGATATATGAAGTAATGACAACTAAAGTTACACACTGAGAAGTTTCACAATTATTATGCTTCACCGAATATTATCATAATGTTCAAATGAAAGAGGATGAAACGTGCTCAGTACACAACTTCTAAGTGAGATGTAAAGTGGATACAAAATAATGATTGAAAACCTCAAGTGAACTGAGAACTTTAAAGACACAAGCACAATCAACTTTGAATTAACCACTGTGATAACATTTAAAATACAAAGACGTATTTTGGCCGGCAATATAACTTATTTTGCCGCTATAAGTCTCTTCAGGAGTCAACTTTTATCCAGAGCTAATAAATTTATTTTATATAAGACACTAATAAGACCAGCAGTGTCGTATGGAGCGGAAGCATGGACATTTACATAGAAAGAAGAACAAGCTCTGCTAATTTTTGAAAGGAAAATATTTAAAAGAATATATGATCCTAAATATGGAGACGGGATATGGAAAAGTTGGATGAATCGAGAACTTGAAGAGATGAGTAAAGGAAAAAATAGAGTAAAATGGATAAAAGGACAAAGGATATGCTGGTAAGGTCACCTAGAGAGAATGGAGGAGGATAGGATGCCCAAAAAGATCTTCACTCAAGAACTGGAAGAGACGAGAAGAAGTGGAAGACCCAGGAAAAGATGGAAAGAGGAAGCAGAAAGAGATCTTCAAGTGCTGGGAGTGAGAAGATGGAGAGAGTTGGTGGCAGATAGGAAAAAATGGAAGGACATTGTTCGACAGGCCAAA
>Ga0131853_10020783_pt1 | contig 11917 bp, 6 predicted proteins | sample TergutLab28metaG_FD_92764 | JGI IMG/M metagenome (GOLD analysis project Ga0131853, IMG submission 92764) | Labiotermes labralis P1 segment gut microbial communities from Petit-Saut dam, French Guiana - Lab288 P1 (version 2) (version 2) | ecosystem: Host-associated > Arthropoda: Insects >...
TAAGTATGTTTAGTGTATTGTTAGGTTTACTGATAGTGCTTATATGTGCATATCAGTATGTTTAGTGTATTGTTAAATGTACTGATAGTACTTAAATGTGTGTACCGGTATGTTTAGTGTATTTTTAGATTTACTGATGGTGCTTACATGTGTGTACCGGTATGTTTAGTGTATTTTTAGATTTACTGATGGTGATTACATGTGTGTACCGGTATGTTTAGTGTATTGTTAGATTTACTGATTTTACTTACATGTGCATACCGGTATGTGTAGTGTATTGTTAGGTTTACTGATATGCTTTATCGGTTAGTTGAAAATCGTATTAAGTCGCACACTAAAACAGTCGATACTTCGTGAGGATCCGTTCTTTTCGTATCCCAGTCGCTTCGTCCAGAATACGGCAAATGCTAACCGTGTGGATTATCTTCCTGAGAACGTCATTACAGAAGAATTTTAAAAAATTCCTCCTAGCGGAAATCTTCTAACTTTAGCCTTTGAAAACTTACGTGATAAACCGTGGTGAACTATGGTAAAATAGGAACTTTTTAAAGGTTGGTAATCAGGTAGGTAACGTTAGGAACTAAGCAGTTACAAATGTACATGAGTCTTCATGTAAATTGTCTGTGATTTTTTCGAATTTAACTAAAATTATAATTCAATGATGAATTTCAGTAGAAGTCCCGGAATTCAGATTTCACATAAATCCTTCCGACGGGAGCCGAGTTGTTACATGCGGATGTATAGACGGACAGACGGGGACACATGTGAGTAATAATCGCGTCTCACTTCGCGAACGTAGCCAAAAATGAATGCTTAAACACAACGGACTATCATAAAGATTCCACAGCTAGCTGCTTGTCGTGTGGTTGACAAGACCTAGGCAATCAGAACGAGTTAGGGAAATGGTGATTAAAAGAAATGTGCAGGAAATGACATACAACTTGAAACTGGCATTTTATCTAACAGTGTAGAATTTTAGGTGAGTATAAGAGTAGTACATGGCAGAGAATTTGGGGTTAAAGGTCATATCACTGAAATTCTGCAATGTGATACAGCAAATATATTATTTTTATTATTATTATTATTCAGTGCATATTCAATGGACGTTCGGTATCGGTTAATATGATTAACTAGTATCTTATACTTCTAGTGCATAATTTCATAAACTCTCTAAACCTCTGATCCTATAGTAAATCTAACCTGTAATTGGGCTATTTACTTATGTATTTGATCCTGTTACTTTTATATATTTTATGCTATTTATAAATTTAATTATCATTACTGACTTTCAACTTTTGTAGGCAGATATGTAGCTATATTTAGTCACCGAATTGTATTTCGAACCATGTTTTAAGGAAGAAGCACGTTTCACATGAATTAGATTTTAATTATTTAGCTAACACGGGATTTTACTTAAAGTTATTGGCTATTTTTGTCAATCTGTAGTGATTTAGATATCTTGAAAAAAACAAATTATCACTCTCCGTCTGTTTTGATAATTAGTTTAATATACAAGGTACGCTAATTAATGATTTAAACTTTCTGTCCTTTGCCTTGTTTGTGTATGTTTCGTATGTGCCCTGTCTGTTGTCGTTTATAATTTAGGATTGTACGAAGTGCTGTTTCTATAATTGGCCATCTGGCTGTTGACTCGGCACGTTAATAAATATGAACTGAATTGAATGAATTGAATCATTGTTCCATGGAGCGTGTTCGTTGAATAAGTTGCGAAACCCCCCCCCCCCAACTAATTAGGAATTTTTCGTTCTTTACGATAGTTCCAAAAGCCCGTAGTTCGTCTGTTTTCTGAACCACATTCAGTCCATACCCACGTACCTTAATTCATGAGGATTAGTTTTCATGTTATATTTTCCATCTACGCCTAGATCTTCCAAGTTTGTTTTTTCCATCGGATTTTCCCCTTTCTCCCTATAATCTAGTGATTGATGAAGGTAAAAGTTAAGAAGCGATTTCTTCGAGGTTTTGTCTAAGTTCTGTGTAATTTCTGGCTGTTATGTCCCCAGCACCCTGTTCATAAACAACCTCAATCTATGCTTTTTCCTAGCCTGATTTTGTTGTTTAATTCCCACGCCTATACTGATATGAATTATTTATTAGCTACTTCATTGCTTCTGTTATCGATTCTCAGTACACTTAGATTTTCTCTTAGAGTTTAAGAAATATATGACGTCACCACGTTCTTACACGTCATAATCAGAACTGTGGTTTTGTCGGGCCTTCCAAGGAAGTGAGAATTAACAGCTTGGCACAGTCTTTCCCTGTAAGGTCTTAGAAACCGGACCACTACTAAAACTACTGCCTTAGCTTACAGTTTGTTAGAAATTAAATGTAGTTTCTACGAATGCTTTACTGTTGCGTGGGAATTTTAAATTACGTTTCGCCTGGGAACTGAGAGATATACGGACCTTTAATGTGACGTCAGTTTAAATCCAAGCGTCTTGGTCTGTGTTACGGCTGTTAATTGTAATACCTTACCGAATCGTGAAGTGAGACTTCGATACAAATATCCTGATATCGATACGAATAATTTTGAGGGATGTTTAAAATAATTGTCTGAAAAACAACAGTAAATGTGCGAGGTTTGAAGTTCTCATAGCAACATAAATGAATTCTCAAATATTCTGAAATGTTTTGACGTGTCAAATGGTGAGTAGTTACTGAAGTTTGGGAGGGGCCTACTGAATCCATATTCGGGGTCTGTCGGTTCTTTTTAGGCTGACAGTCCCACAAAATGGAGAGAACACATCTCCCACGAAACATCGATAATTGTTTAGCAGCTGTACGGCGTAGTAACCCAGAACACCTGAGTATCCAAAATTACACTTGCACTTCTTTTACAGATTTTAAGTAATCCGTGGTGTGCATTGAGCAATTAGAGATGGTAACGAAACTAACAAATGCACCTAGGAATATTAAAAGTATCTTGTGTCATAAACATGTAGCAGAAATACAACATTTATAATACAAGATACTTTTGTATATTTATGTACATTTATTTATTCCATCACCATATATAATTTTTTTCACAGAATTTGTGAGGCAGTCTTCCAGATCAACTAATTCTTATCCAACCAAGAACCAGAATTACCAACAACCCCATATAACTCAATCTAGGTCCCATTAATTCGCTTGCACTCTTCGAGAATTCTGTGAAATGTTTTAAGATTTTGTTGTCAAACCTTTCATGACTATTGCAATAGTATTATCTAAGGTTAGTCGAGAGATAGTGCCATTTGATTTGGCCTTCCGGCTACTTCACAGATCTCCGGCTGCTGAATATTTATTCGGTTCCTGACTGTTTCAACACAATTGTCAAAGAACAAGACTACATTATGGCTGATTTTATTCGAGCTTTCATTTTTTTCTGCTCATATTCCATTATTCATTGCAATGTTTTATTTATAAAAGTCACTTTTCAGGACAAGGGTTGATAAATAGATGTTACGTTCCGAATTATTCAGGAAAATTATTTCAAATGTCCACTTCTGTTACACAGTGGTTTAGTCTTCTTTTGTTTCCATGTTTCTTATTCTATACACATTTTACTCTAAGTAAAGTCTGCTTACAATCTAAACGCTCACAACATATGCGTATTTTCGTTTTGTAAAAATTCTACAAATTATGCTCAGTCAACTTCACGGATCACAATTGACCTTGATAAATTAATAGTAGATAATAGGGCCTTCTGTCTCCTAACATTGGCGGGAATCAAATGTGTTCAGTTTTATTTAGCCTATTCTTCTTTCGTGTAGAAACAAAGCACATTTATTGCATAGCTAATCTGTGTTTGTCACAGTCGGCGTGTCTCGTATTTCAACTTTTCAACCAGTTTGCTAAACTCGACAAAGAGTTTACATATTTGGGGCTACCCCAAAGCCGTATATTTTAATTTTCTATTGTCAGTAATAGCAGCGTCGTTAACACCCGATCTTTTGCCTGCGAGCAACACTAGCGACTTTTAATGTATGATATTTTGTAACGTACGGTAGTAGGTCACAAATAAATGTACAGTTGTTGTTAAGGTAATTCTTTGTAGACTGTACAGTAACCATATGTTGGTTGTGTCGTTATATTCTTTACGTTTTGTCTTCATGTTTATAGCTAATGTTTGATTGGATCTAGGCACATTATAGCTTATGATGGGAATATATCGTGAATGAGACTGAATATTATTGTACCAAATACTGTTTATATGTAAAGTATTATATAAATAGCTGCGGTTATTTTACAAATATAATTTGTGGTATTTTTATGTTGACTGTGGTAATGTAATAAAGGCACAGTTTTAGTAATTAGAGAATTGTCTTCATAACATTTCCATGACGCTGAATTAGGTGTTGGAAGAATTGTGTATGGTTTGAAATGAAGGTTATCATTCTTGAATTTGTGTTTGTTTGTGTCTACCAACGACAAACCGTACGTAATTTATTATATTTCGCAATAAATTACGATTTTAAGTGTATTATTTAAAGACGCTGCTAGTTGCTACGTCGATGGTGGTTGAATGAACGAAAGATGGAGTGTGGTGCTTTGATGGAATGACTAGCAGAAAAAACCTCAAGTACTAGAAAATATTTCGCTTAATGCTTCTTTTTCGAAAACCTACCACACATGGACTGGCTTGGAATCGAACCTCGACTTCCTCTGTGATAGATCTGTGACTAACTACCTGAGCCATGGCACAACTAACAAGCTCTCGCATTAGAGGTATTTTGTACATTGTAAAATTTGGAGTAACAGAACAAGTGTTTTTCCTTTCGTAGAACAGGTAGTTTTAATCTGGAAGCTAACTAACATTGTCTTTGTTCCGAATTTTCGTAAAAATATGTATATTGGGTGGAGGATGACGATTTCAGGCAAGCAAGTATGTTTAGGTTTTGGAAATGCAATGTAAAAAGCAAGATTCACCGTTTATCACACATGTGCAATTCTAAACATGCGGATGAAGAGAGGCCCCTACGTAAAGTTCTAGTTATTTTTCTAAAGTATATAAAATTCTTAGATCCAAACCGGCCCTGGGGCCCACCCAGCCTCCTGTAAAATGGGTACCGGGTCTTTCCCAGGGACAAAGTGCGGCCGGGGCGGGCTGCTAACCACTCACCCCCTTCTAGTGCCGCGGTCATGGAAGAGTAGAGCTATACCTCTACTCACCCTCTGGGCCACACAGGGCCTGTAACGGGAACACTTTACCTTTTATATACAGTTCTTAGAAAATATATAAAAATAATGTTGTGACACCCTTACAATGAACTGACTAATCTTTACGCACGTGTTAGGTAATGCAGATTCAGTCAGAGATTGAGCAGGTTATGAAACTTGAGATTAGGCATGATACGATTCCTGTTTGACAGGTTGTGCATTCACGTATCTCAATCCCAGAACTAATCCAGCCGTGTAGCCGGAGCATGTTCTGTCATCAGCCTGTTACCCCGTCATGATGGCTCTGCTAATTCAGTGCTGTCCACCTCACACATGCAATTCCTGGATACGACTTTCCGGATGATTCGCCGGACCACCACTGTCTGTAGACGATACAGCAGATTTTGTCTATTACACTTCCGTTCCGATTGGTATTTCCATTAAATGATTGACGTCATGGTGGGGATAAATGGAGAGGAGGCTGAAGAAACGTAATGACGTAACAAGACCACTATACCAACGCCTTGTTCTAGTGTAGACTAAGAAGAGCTGCTGCTTTGATGTCCATGTCTAGATAATTACACTAGTCTCATAGTAATCCCAGCACGATTTTATCCGAAAATAACACATGTTACTTCAGCATACACATAGTCTTTGAAAGCGTTTATGATGGCCTGATACAACGTCATACTCGAATATTCGCATAAAAGAGTGGGATCAGATTTCTATAAATTGATTCGTCACATTAATTGAAGACGATATGTTGAGTGTGTTCCAGAACAGGGTGCTGAAGAAAATATTTTTTGGGTCTGAGAGGTCGAAGGTAAAAGGTGGCTGGAGAAAATTACACAGGATTAACTTCGTGATTTGAAAGCCTTAAATTTTAAAAGAAATACATAATGATTTGGTAGGGAATTTAAAGGAAAGAGAGAACTTGAAAGGTCAAGAAGTGGACGGCAGAATAATATTAAAATAGGCCTTAAAGAAATGAGATGGAATGTCGTGAAGTGGATTTATAGTTTGCAGGATAGACGTAAGTAACGGGCTTTTGTGAACACGGAAACTAAACGTTGGATTCCGTAAAATGTGAAGTATAGCTGAGAAAGAGATTTTCAGGAGAGCGCTGCTTCATGGAGTTTACATATACGTGTGTAGCTGTCTGGGGGCGGGGGTTATATATATATATATATATATATATATATATATATATATATGTATAGAAATATAAAGATACATAGACAGGTATAGGTAGATGGGTTGGTTGGTTAGACAGAGAGAGAACATTTCAGACGGACAGACAATGACGTGTGGATGGATGGCTGGATGGATGAATGGTTGGATATAGATAAAGACATTCGCATAACTGAACGTAAATTCGAAAGATAAAATTTTCTTGTAAATATTAGCTTATGATATTAAAATGCTTTGTTTTATTCCATTAAAGATCATCCGTTTGCTCTGCTCCGTTTTCCTTTGCGTTGGTCCTCTGTTGTCAGAAATATTCTTTTTGAACTGTCATCTAGCAGTTATGTCAGTACTTAAGACATACTTCTTTACGTATATCTATGTTGCAGCTTTGTAGTGAATAGGCTGAAAAAAATTGCCGAAATCGAAAAGAAAACCCTTTGTACCCTCTTCGGAATTAAACTCGAGGAAGGGAACAAATTATGGTCCCCCGTACACACAGTTTAGCGCACATGTATAGACCATCTGACGTAGCGAACTCAAGGAAAGAACCGATGTATTAGTTACTGACGTACTGCTGTATGGAGGGTTATAATTAATTGCTATGTTAGCCTGGTGTGAGAGTTGAACTATTCTAAGTTGGCGCTCTTTTACAAGCGTATTAACAACGACATAAATTGAAAACCTCTTCGAAACTGTGGGAATATTAGTTATTCAGATCTGTTTTTACGGCACTGCTGATGAATCTGCGGTGACGTCACCTTTAAAAGCACACATTTTGGAAACAAACATTTACGTCCCACGTTGAATCTAATACCGCTACTTGTTACTGCATTCAGCCCACATTCGCTTACTCTTACAAGAAATGAACCAAGTAATCTGGCGACGGACTTGAGTACACCTAAAGACCCTTAATGAATTCTGCGATCGAGACCAAACAAGATAAATCTCCCTTTTCTTCTGGTACATCATTTCATTGGTATAAAAGTTATTAGCAGGGATTTGTTCCATACTTTCCAAGAAAGGTTCTTTTTGTGTTTTGCGAAAACAAACTAGCCTAGAAGCTGCAGCACATAATCTGGAAAAAAAAGTGTAAGTTTGTCATTGATTCTTCCAACATAACCTTGAAAGAAGTACTCCTATACAGCGGTAAAAGATACGTGTCTTTTCCAATTCCTCGTTCTGTTCTCCTAACACCTTTCAGGACAAGTGGCTACCGTGTACTGCCGGGTTTAACGCTAAAATCTCCGCATTTTGCCAACCATATGTATTCACGTGTTCCGTATAAATTTTAAGGTCCATAACGTTTATTTCCTTGTAGGAATTCACCGTTACGAACCGCATTTCCAGTGGAAGCACACTTTATAGTGTGTGAGGAATAAACAGAATTTTTATATTACATAAGCGTTAGTTTGGTTCCTACATCCTTGAAGATTTCTGAACCCAAGCTGGTTTAAAAGTTTTGTTCAAAATTCCCAGTATTTGAGCAAATGTTGCTGTTGTAATTTTTTTTTTCATTTCACAAGAAATTTTATAAGCGAGATAACTAAGATTCTTTAAATCTTTGTAAGCATTTATTATCCACAATGATTTTACATCTTACTGGGCCTTTCCTAATACATGCATGGTCTCGGGTGATTGTACTGATATGCAAGTTTCACAATAATGAGCGAAATAATGTTGAGTTATGGACCAAATGGACGAAGACGACTTGGAAGACCTTCGAAAGTACTAATAGACACAGCCGCAACAGGTCTATTAATTCACTTACACAGTATCCCTTTCTCTGGTCTTTGTCTAGCGTCTAAAATTTTGGACGATGGACAAGGTTCAAAACAAAGGATATGTGTTTTCGCCAGACCGCTGTGGTGCTGAGGACTATTAAGGCCTACCTCTTGGCGGATATTGACGATGATAATGAATTCTGGTCTTCAGAACGTTCACTGAAACATACAAATCTCTTCCCTCTCTTATATTAAGGAAGTTAAGTGTAAAGAACTTTTGTGGATTGAACGTGGAGACTTGGATTTATACGTGTGACAATTGGTCAAATCTCTTTACACAAAAGTCGCGTGTTTTTCTTTGTGTGTATATGCCGGCAGGGCATCAAGCTTGTACGTGAACTGGATGAAGAAGAAGCAACCCTTCTCCTTGGGCTCCGTCTTATTCCCGACTCGGAAAACTTCATACTTGAAGAGATGGTTGACACAGTTTTATTCTATTGCTTTTAGAACTGAGCTTTCTGAAGCAGTTTCTGGATGTAGCGATTGTGAGTCCTTAGGCTATCACAGCGGTATAGCTGAGGCCTCCCTTTTCCGAGATAGGACGCGGCTTTACACCCCAGGATACTAGGGACTTAGAAACAGGCGATTTATATGAAGTAAATCTGCAGCAAGTGCCTAGCTGAGAGGTATGAGAAATTTAAGTAAGGAGTTTTATTTATTACGCCTCGTATGAGAAATGTGGTTTTCGATAAACAATTTGGAGACGCAATGAAACAAGTTCAAAGAGATGAATGTGCTGCTTTTAAATTGTCATTTGTAACTTCTTAAGGAATAATAAAGACCCATGTCACAAAAACACAATTAAGAAGGTGCTTAACAGTTTTCAGTATGCTGTCTTCATATAAACGTCAAGTTCTATTTCGTATACATACACATGGAATGTATTGGCCAAATATTGGGTGGTTTGAGGGTGAGCAAAAATAAGTGTTTAACCATGATATAAATTAAATTCGGAACGTGCATTGATAAAGGCGGAATATCAGCGTGATTGCAGATTACTGCTTCTCATGAAAACGGATTGCTGCTGGTCAATTAAACACGTTACTGCTGCTCATTGAAACAGGTTACTGATGGCCACTGAAACACGTTACTGCTGGTCACTGAAGCAGGCTGCTGCTGCTGCTCATTGAAACAGGTTCCTAATGGTCATTGAGACACGGAACTTGACGTAATAACAGTAGGTTTTGTTTCATTTTAAGCGATTTCTTATTTCTTATGTATATCTAGATTTGTTTGCACGTCAGTGTTCTTTATTACTATCAGTTCGTTTTATCTCAATATTACTTTATATAATTTTTATCTACAAATCTATTAGCAGTTAAACTCCTATACACACTTACTTTTTCCATCCGGGGTGGTAAATTACTATATGAATGCTATTCAGTACACATTAGAATCAATCTTAATTATTTGCGTCTGTATTTTAACATTCAATATGTTTTTAAAACCCTGTATTACTTTAAACATTCAGTATTTAATATCTGTACATTAATTCAAAACTTTCTGTAATATTTCGAAATGTCTACCCTCAGTAATGCATGTCCATGCCGAAACACGTAGGAATAAACACTATGTATAATATTTAATACACTTAAATGCATTTGTTCGTTTTGATATCATATTTAATTTCTCAGTGCACTGATGGGTCGTTTATTTTTTTCCTATATGAGGGATTTATTACATTCAAAAGTATTTTTCTCATTAGAAATTGTAAGACCAAAATTTGACTAAATGAGAAAGAATTAATTTATAAGTTCTAGTGATTTGTTAAAAAAAAATTCTTATAGGACGGACCGGAGTGTGTGACATTTTAAGGTAAACATTCTAAAGTTGTTGATAAACTCTTAACATAATCTAAACAACTGCACTTGCACTGCGCGTTATTTGGTAGGGCTGATCTGTTAGGCTCCTCACTTCAACCGTCCACAGACATCGATGTGTAAAATTGTGATGAATTTTGATATAAGCCTTGTGTAATGGTGGCCACCGCGATAGGCAGAATAATGTAATGGCGGATTTGCGAACTTCTGAAGTGGGAGGGATACTAGTGTCATTTAATGTAGTTTTATGAAACGGCATAAAGTGGGATATTTCCGGATAATATGCAGTGTGATGTATCGCTTTAGATACTTCTTCAATATAACATAAATCCTCTACTTAGATGTTGGGTTTTTTGTGTCAAAGGCAAATACAGAATAATTTGTAGCGTAGAAGTTCGAAACCCGATATGCAAAGAATCTTCCAAGTTATGTACAACAAAGTTATTTACTTACTTACTGAATTTCTTCATGCTGCAGAGTTATTCTTGAGAAGCTAACCCTTTCTCAGCCAGGTAAGAAATTCCCTGCTTTTTGTGGGACCCGAAGGTTCATTGCCGCTTTTACAAGTACCCACCACCTTTCGCTATCCTGAGCCAGATCAATTGAGTCCATGCCCCCCCCCCCCAAACTCACTTCCTGATTATCCATCTTAATATTATTCTCCCACCTATGCCTGGGACTACCAAGTGGGTTCTTTCCCTCAGGTTTCCCCATCATATAACCTATATGCACCTCTGCTCTCTCCCATACGTGCTGCATATCCCATGTATCTCATTCTTCTCGATTTCATCATTCGAATAATATTTGGTGAGGAGTAAGCCTACAAGCCATTAAACTCCTCATTATGTAGTCTTCTCCCCTCCCTGCTACCTCATACCTCCTAGAACCAGATATTCTCTTCAGTATCCAATTCTCAAACACCTCTTCCCTCAATGCGAGCAACCATATTTCACACCCCTACTATAGATCTGTATATCTTAATCTTTATATTTTTGGATATCAAACTGGAAGAAAAAAGATTCTGCACCAAATGATAACAAGCATTCCCTGATTCTGCTCTTAATTTCTTCCTGAATAGAATTTTGATTAGTCAAGGTTGTTTCCCTAATACCGGAACTGTTAAACCCTTATAAGGTAACTACTACCAGTCTTCATATTGTGACTTCGCCCTGCATTCTGATCTCGAGACACGACCCTGTACTTAGCTTTATCAGCATTTATTTCTAGACCAGTTTCCTTACTAAAAATTACTAAAGCTTCTGTGTTTATTTTATAGTATTACACTTCCACCCAACATATTAACATCAGCAGCATAAACTAAAAGCTGACATGTACCATTTAATTTCAAGCCATCCTGGTTTACCTGAACCATCCCAATGGCATACTCTAAAGTAAAGTTGTAAAGCAGTGGTGATGGAGCGTCTCTTTCTTTCAAACCATTCTTGATAGGAAATATGTCAGACATTTTTTTTTAATTTTTCACTGTGCATGTTGAATCAATATACATTCATTTAAAATACCAACAAATGCACCTTGTCTTTAAAATATTGTAAAACCTCATTTGGTTAAAACACTTTAAAAACATTCATAGGTCTCCAACATGTTTCGGTTGCTATTTTTCAACCATCATCAGGGAGCCTCAAATAAATAAATATGCAAATGGATAAACAATATCAAAAACTGAACAAAAAACTGGATAATCTCGCAAATAAATCAAATACACAACAATCAAAATACCAAAAAAGAAAAAAGAAACAAACAGGGAACAGCAACAAAGAATAGTGAACCTAACTAATATTAAACTAACACAAGAGCAACAAGAAGCACTTTCGCTAGCCCCCAAATATGCCATAGAAAAAGAACCTAAATACTACATAAATGATTTAATAATTGACACAGAGAACGCAATTAGAAAACTGGAACCTATGATGCAAAACACATATCGACATTTAGCAAAGAAACAAATTA
>Ga0131853_10020784_pt1 | contig 11917 bp, 7 predicted proteins | sample TergutLab28metaG_FD_92764 | JGI IMG/M metagenome (GOLD analysis project Ga0131853, IMG submission 92764) | Labiotermes labralis P1 segment gut microbial communities from Petit-Saut dam, French Guiana - Lab288 P1 (version 2) (version 2) | ecosystem: Host-associated > Arthropoda: Insects >...
ACTGCAGTACTTTCCGTATTATGTGTGATGTTCCAAGTATAGCTGTCTTTTGTAGTGAATCTATCGAGTGTTTTCCTGGTACAGCTTCCAAATTTTTCCTTAAGCTTCTCGTTACTATTCCAGCGGCTCCAGTTATTACTGGTACAAACGTACATTTCAGGTTCCACATTCTATACTTATTATCATTATTATTATTGTTATTAGTAGTAGTAGTAGTAGTAGTCTTACTTTCGTATGTTGAAAGGTTTTTTAACAGAAAATTAATAGTTCCAGTTATTCGATATCATACGATCACATATCAGTGCATTTAATAGCAATTTTTGCTTTATATCGTGGTTGTTATGTTGAAGGCGGTAAGTCTCAGGCTGTGTGGACACTAATTAGACCGTCTGTAGTAATGTAAACTGCTGTGTTGTGTATGAATTGCGACGTTTCTATGCCCCATGGTCCATTCTTCCCTGTGTTAATCCTGTCGTAAGCTACTGTCTGCTGCCTGCTGATGATCGTCCTTGAACAGACACGTTGGAAAGTTGGGTTGCATGTTACAATATTATGACACGCTCATTATCGGAGATCCCAAGGGCACATATACAAAACTATGATGCGCGTAGTAATTAAAGGGTGTGTCGTATTTTCAAATATAATCCTTTATATGAGCATGGTTTCTGAGTCATTAAAATTAGTGTAATCGGCAATCTAACGTGTTACATATTTTCATTTTTTTTATCTGTCATTTTGTGTTGGTTTTAAAAGGAATTGGGAAGAAAAGAAAATTAATTGCAGTTAGTTCCAAGAAGACCTTAGTCTGACGAAACCTGTCGCCGGAATTCCCGAGATATCCCGATCTGATGCAGAACATAGATCATGGCGTCGCCTGGGATGTCCAGTTCAGGAACATACACTGTTTTAAAAATTACATTATTTCGCTGACGTAGGAAGATCATTTTATCTGAAGAAGGAAATGAATTTGTTTCGGAAACTATGTGGCTTTATTTTATGACCATGGGCAAAGTCAGGATGAAGAATCTTGAAACTTGAGAGCCACAGTCTCTTGAGATAGGACGCCATCTCGATAGTTAATCGAATCTTGACGTTTCGAGGTAACGCGACGTCCTCATTTTAAGGAGCCGTGGATTTTTCTACCCTTGAAATTTAAGACAAAACTTTGCCTCGAAATGTCGGGATTCGAACACGCATTGACGCAGTGTCAAGGACTGTCTCAGCTACTCAACTGCGTAAAACCACAAAATTCGCACGGCTTTGAACACTGCGTCATTCGCCCCCCCCCCCCAAGTGATTTAAAAGTAATTTAATTTCATCCTTGAGAGTAGAAGGCAGTAATACAACACCATCGTCTGTGTTGGGCTTAAATATGTGTAGAACAGGAAATAATAAAAACACTACTCACCATATTTCTTGAAATGTGTTTTGCTTCACTTAAAATTCGTAATTCATTTAACCACCATAACACTGTTAGAAAATTTATATGCTATCTTGCTACCAGTAATTTGAATGTAGACCAGAATCTTTCGCGTAACCGCTTCACCACTAGAATTTACAACAAAAACATAGGATAATATTCTTCTTATAAAGAACAGAAGACGACGACGACGACGACATTCAATGAAGCACAGCACAGCATCTGCAGACACGATTTCACTCTCTCTTCTTGTTTAAATGTCCGGCTGTTATATATGGCGCGTCCACGTTCTTATGCCAGCAGTCAGGATCAGGCAATATTCCTACTCCAGAGGAGAAATAGAGAGTTCAAGTAGACGGTGCTTGTAATGAAGAGTGGGGTTACAGAACGGGCAAATAGGCTGATGCACCCTCGGACAAGACTAGCAACAGTCGCAGTTTGTCACACCGTCATAGTAGGTCTAAGGCTGGCAGGAAGTGTGTCCGGGTTCCATTTCCAAAACAGGAGGGTTTTTATGATTACTGTTTATACTGTCAGTTAGCAGTCATGTTGGCTCAAGCGGTATCCCTTCAAAAATTGTATTCGGGAGGTGCCCTGTTCGACTCGGTCGCGACATCAGAATGTAATTACTGTGCTTTGATTTCAGACTTCTGCCGCGGTGTAAATGGGATCTTCGCTCTTCTGGGGTGTTACAGAGCGCAGATTCATAGATTTTTGTCGAAGCTTCGGGGCAACCTATCGGCCCAAAATTCAAAGGTCAAGCAGATCAAGCTGGAATGCTTGAATTTTGAATATGGGACCGATAATTTGTCCCAAAACGTCGATAACAAACTACCAATGTACGATGCGTAACATCACAGAAGAGCCAGGTTCTCAGTTACTGAGTTTCTTAGTAGTTTCTGCAATTCTTCCCTGCAAATGTTAGATATTATCTCAGACCAGGCTACAAAGGCTCCTTTTTTCCCCTCTTTTAAATTCCTTCTTTAGCAGTTCTCTAACCTTCGAAGTTTAATCCGAATTAACAGGGCTGGACGAATTGGGGTTCGAATCCCGGCAGAACCAGGTGATATTTATCTTCTTCAAATTATCCACCGCGTCTCTGTGGCCCATTCAGTCTCCTAAGCGATGAGTTTTTATTGGGAGTAATGCGGTCAAGAAGTGAATTTGATCATTCAGCTTCATCAAGTGGCAAGGTCAAGAATGAGTGGAGCCAACAGTCTATTTCCCCTATACGCCTTCATGACACACACAGGGATAACTCGACTTTTTTTAAATGCACCAAAAACCGGCTATTGTTAAATTAAACATTTTTTCTACCATTAAATGAAATATTAATTTCTTATACGTTTTTATTATTTTGTTACATATTCCTCCTTATCAATTCGATCATTACGAATATTTTCTGGAGAAGGGATGTGTGCTATAATAAGGACAGAATAAAGCAGCAAAAAAAAAGAGTAATTTGAAAGTGAAGTAAAATTTAAAAAAAAAAGACATGTTTGATGTCATGTCGAAATATTAATCATAATTGAAACATATTCGAAATGTCTCAAATTCGAACCTCTAACACATAACATGTCCTAATTTGAGTTGTGGTGTACCCAACGAGTGAAGCCCCCTCTTTCTTTCTACCTTAATATACGTCAAAACCGATTAATGCTGTCGTCTTCAAGATTCATAACCTTCTTCCCATTCGACACCTATATAACTGGTGTAGCAACATTGTGGTCCACTTTTAATTCATGTCTTACGGGTCTGTAATATGCTATGAGGCGGGTTTGTACTGCAACGTTCAATGGTTTGCTTTAACTCCTGGAGAAATTACAGCAGACCTTTAGGTCTTAGGACATTCCTCACAAAATTCTGCCGTAGACCTTCATATTTTGCGAGTTCATTCTACGTCATATTTTAATATTATATTTATTTTAAGGCTACCTTTAGTATAATAATAATATTTATTAACTCCAATTTGGTTGTCACCAGGTGGCAGTGGTTATTTTACATGTATACAAAACATGAAATCGGTTACTACTGAATTTAAGTCGGGAGGGCTACATGAGAAGCATGTAGTGGCAATTTGGAATCTTGGGAACCATCTCAGCATTTGCTTTTAGACACGGAGAAACCAAGAAAAACCTGTGTCGAGGTGGCCGGTCGCATGACTTATTCTGCCTTCTATGCCTAGGTCTTTCTATTGGCAATTTCCTTTCAGGCTGTTACACTAAAATTACATACCCCACACATGACACATGAAGCACCCATCCTAATAACTTAAGGACTCTAGTAACGAAGGTACCTAATGATGTCTGTTGAAGTATAATCATTCTGGCTGTCCTCTTTAAGCAGTTTATCCGTTTTCATGGCGATACCGTCCTCGGTTTTTTAAGTGTCTGTGCTAGGTAATTTCCTTCGGGCTGGAAACCAACCTTTACGACCACTTAAAGAAACAGATAAAACTGCGTCTTTGTCACAATATAAGGAACACAAATTTTTTTTATTCGAGATAAACGATTTTTTTTTTCGCAGAGCTTATTAAATCAGAGACTAAAACCATTTTACACCTTTTGCTTCAAGCTTGTAGCCTTGCGAAATATCAAGCTTTGTACTTTCTTAGGAAGGTAAGTAAGGAAGTTGCGGCTGAACATCCTATCTCTACAGTTGTGATACCAGCGAAGGAAGCAAAAGGTTATAGCGGAATGTTGTTAATTATCTACCAATCTGCACTGAGTCACGTCCTAGAAACCAGTCACGTACGGCGTCACATGAAATCTTCAACCGTCAAACTGAAGATGAATCTCGCTCTGCATCCGTCAAGGTGTCGTGAAGGTGTGTAAAAGGCGTGTAGATAAAGATCCATGCATGCCTAATATTGACACTGTATGGAGATTAGGGGTCTACTTGAAGATTCTGCCAACCAAATACCCTTCAGATTGAACGCTTTGTGAGTTTTCTGAAGAGAAAACAAATTTTTAGCACACCTTCACGGGCAATAGAATCCACTTCTCCAGTACGAAGCGCTTTATATTTGAGACATGATTAAAGAGGAGCTGAGATAGATCAGTCATTATACTCACTACCCGACGGATTTGACAGCCGAATTAACCTTTAGTGGCTTCCTGGCAGGGGCAAGAGATTGTTCCCTTCCCAAAGCATCTGAACCGGTCCTGGAGCCCACAGAGCCTCCTGCTTAACGGACAAAGGTAGCTTTTAACCCCGAGGGTGAAGGGACCCTTTAATTTCTAAGTTAAGAACAAGTGAAGTTATACAGCTATTCCCTTGTAATAAAACCAACTAAATGCATTGATTTTTCAAATTTATTTTTGAAATAAAACTCAACCTTGACGTTTTGTTGACCGTGCATCGCAGTATATTTATCTCAGTATTTAACCACCTATAGGTGTGATGATACCAGAGGCTGTGTAGTGCAATTTTGACCTCCTGATGATGAGCACATGTGCTCGAAACATGTAGAGGCATGAAATAAAACTTATTGCGAAAAAAAAATTTTGTATCAAGTTGGTTAAATACTGAGATAAAAAAATCTACCTGTTTCGGACAGTTCCTCTGTCCATCATCAGCAGTTTTTCTCTGTACACACGGCAATGGTATATGTCATACAGGTTTGTTGACAACTTGTGAGCAAAACCTATATGCTGTGTGTACAGTGAAAAACTCCTGATGATGGACAGAGGAACTGTCCGAAACAAGTAGAGTTTTATTCCAAAAATAAATTTGAGAAATTAGTGCATCTAGTCGGTTTTATTATAAGAACTTCTCAAGATGCACGGTCGCCTGAACTTCAAAAACCTCCATTCCGGTATACGCTTTTTTTCTTACACTGTCACAAATGTATTTCTTACCTTCTGATTAAAAGTTTAAGGTCCTGTAAATGAGATCTGATTTATTTAGGGAGGTAAATGTGAAGCTTACTGCCGTACGGTTGTGAAGTGATAAAATGTCCGGTAGAAGTATACGGATATTTTAGAATAACCGATTGTCTTCATCGTGAGGTTGGATGATCATCTTCCCTTGTGATGAATACAGCAGGATACTGTAAAATATAAGTACACTTCTACCAGACTAGACGGCGTGATATGCCATTAAGACAGAAATCTTGGTATTATTTTAGCTGTTTGTCACGATATGAATAGCATATGATGGCATGGAGTGTCACATTATGTGCGATACAAAAGAAATAAGAATATTTCTAGAGACGCCGGAGAGAATCATTGTATCGTTGAAGAAAGTACAAATGTTGGTCCTTCAACTCTGTGACATGCAATCACACATCCACAGCAGGTTCCCACCTCCTCTTGCTCGCTACCCCTACCAAGGATCATCCTCTCCCTGCCAGACGATTACAGCCATCAACTTGTCCAGTCGTCTGTCGTAACAGTTGCCTCTTCAAAACAAAGACAACCAGTAATTTCACTACATTTCATTCCATCCATACTCACGTACAAGTAACGGAAATTTACAGTTGTCCTATGCTTAATGTGGGCCGGGTAGCGTAGTCGGTATAGCGACTGGCAACGGGCTGGACGGTCCGGGGATCGAATCTCGGTGGTGGCGAGATTTTCGCACCTGTCCAGACCGGCCCTGAGGCCCATCCAGCCTCCTGTACAATGGGTACCGGATCTTTCCCGGGGGTAATGAGCGGCCGGAGCGTGAGGCTGACCCCTCACCCCTTCTAGAGTCGTGGTCAAGAAGGAGTACAGCTATACCTCTATTGCCCCTATGGGCCGCACAGCCTGTACAGAGCCTCAGTGCCTGTACAAGGGTGCACTTTACCTTTCATCTTTTTCACCTGTGCTTAATATATCCCGATGCCATTATGACGTATGGGCGAACATCGACGACCAATTTAGATGAGTTGCCAGATTCGCCTGCCGCCCGTTTTATCTCCAAGAACAAAGCCTCCGATAAACAGTGAATAGGGTTGGGCAGGGTTGGCGCTGTTATTTTAAAGTTCTGGTTATATTTGTTACAACTTGTGTCTCGTAAACTGAAAGTCACTTTTGCGACGGTATTGTTCCTGGGTTATATTTGGCGTGTCATGCGTTCCAATCTTCTGCCCTCAGAATAGTTCTACTGACTGGGGGTTTTTCGAGAGTTCCATCTTTTCCTCCAGGCAATTTCAGGTGAAGAAGAAAGCTTTCTACATCCTCTCCCAATCATTACCAACAAATCATGTTAATGTTCGAGAATGTATTATAATGAGACACTGCAAACTATTTAAATAAATAAACCTAGCTCATAAATATTACACAGTTTCACCCGGACTGCATAATTTTCCATAAAGTATTTACACATCCATGTGGTGTAGTACTCTTCAGAAAACGGTCAGCGTTTGTTTTGACAGCTGTCTTCTCTACTGATGGAGATCTTGCCGGGAATTCCCTTTATTTGAGTTGATATCTGTCGTTAATCGAGAGGCCAAAATTACGTAGCATCTCTTGTCTTCCAAGCACGCCACTTCGTTTGAATGAATTACTGTAAAGTTCTGTTTTATGTGAAAAATAATTCACCTTAACATTCCATTTTCTTCTTCATTATAACAAAACTTGTCACATACATGGAGTTGTTGCATCCATTTATTAATTTACAAATATTTGTTGATTATTGAAAGATAATGATGATTTTTCTTTCAAGTTCTTTTACTTTTGTTTCAAAAAAAGAAATAATTAGGAATTAAAATAATGTGTGTGTGTGTTGGTGTATATCCGTGTGTCGGTGTGTTTGGATGTGCGTCTGTGCGCTTGTATGTGTGTGTGTGTGTGTGTGTGTGTGTTTGTCTTCTCATCCCAAGCTCTGAATTATTTTACAAATTTTAAAGAAGCTTGATATGAATATTACACCATTACATGACGCATCAAATCCTTGAATATTAGCGATATAAGTCAGTAATAACAACATGGCAGCCGCGCGAATTTACGAAACAGGAACGACACTAGCGTAATTTACCTTTGGTTTTACATCATGTGTGGTGACAAACCACAGAAATGTATGCAAGTTTTGTCGAGCTGAAGTTATTGTATGTAAATAAACACACATCTAGTCTGCACAAGTGTATGGCTTTGTGATTACAGTATTCATGATTCAAGTCCCTGTCGCCAAAATCCTTCTTCGGGCAGGTCGTTAAATTATATGCATTTTTAGTAGCACCAAATCAATAGAGATGGTATCGGATACTTTTCGCACGTATTCGATATAAAATCGTACAATCGTGGAACATATGTAACAGTTCAACCTTGACATGTTTATGCAGACACAAAGCGGAAGCGGAGATATAGCGGCAACCCATTCATAACCTCAGCACTAAAAGGGAGTCGGTGATCAGCACCACACCCCGGCCGTTTTACCCACTGGAAAGATATGGTACCCTTTGTACAGGGCCTAGGTGGGCCTCTGGGCCAGTCTGAATGGGCATGGGAACCTTCGCTTCCAGAAGGATTCGATAAACGGACCGTCCGGCCCGTAGTGAGTCGCTAAACGCAAAATATATTTGTATATAAAATAATACAACAAACTTTATAGGATCACTTATATTGAGGTCTCTGTAGCGGCATCAGTAATTGTGTTCGTAGTTGTCTGCGTTATTCTTCTTTCCATCCATTCACAAATCTGGGGAATTTGTTTTGGTACGGTGAACCATTTGTCTCGTTGTTCGTTGGTGTTTGTTTTCATTACCGTGTTTTTTTTTATTTTAGTGAACTTCCTGTAAAGTGAATTAAGTATTTAACAATTCCCTTGTTGCTGAAAGTAATTTATTTATGCTTTTGACGCATTAAGTAAATTACTCTTAATTTTTTAGAATGTGAAATAGGACGACGGTCGCCCTGCGATAATTTGTTTTGTCCTCAATTTTTTGCGAAATTGATGAAATTAGACATTGAAATGCATTTTAGAGATAGATAACAAATTTACCTACATATTATGTATTATAAACTGCTGGGGCAAACAAACATTACTAACGGTTAGACAGTGAGCTTCTTTGGTGTTATACCTAAAACATTTAAAGTAGAGAAAATCTGTGCTTGAATATGAAGTTCTGAAAAATAGTAGGTATAAAAACTTATAATATTAATTGATACCCTTAATTTGGTTCATATTGTTATGATGATGATAATAATGATAATAATAATAAACAGAATGAAAACTAGCTATTTTCATAACTAAGGTTTGTTTATTATATGTATGGGAGGATTGTTTTCAGTACGTTTTGGTCCAAAGGGACCTTCTTCAGGTAACAGATGTATCAAAATTAATATGAAGAGTTACTGGATTCGTCACATTCCTTGCTTCAAGAAATGAAATATATAAAACCTACAATGCACACATAAACCAAACATCCTACAAATTATAATCGTCATCGGACCAGCAATTCTTCTCAATATCACTCTTTGTATCCAAAACCTGCTTTTAAAAAAGAATCCTAAACTTGGTTCTGTTCAAACATAGAAACCTAAGTCCCCTTCCATACACGTATCGTCTACTATCAGTTAGCTCGATTACAGCGGTTAAAATCAATGCACACACTCGACAGCCGAGCCATCACAATACATCGGAAAGATTCGTGGTTGCTATCTTAATACAAAAACTATTATTTATGCTGAAGATACAATACATATCCGTCATCATAAGGAGACACGGTATAGTCAAAATACGATCTACTGGCACCATCCAGTACTTGACTTACACGAAAGGAAAACAAAAATAAAAACACGAACTTTGTGCCTAACAGTATACACCATAATTTGTGACTAGAGACTATATATATACTTTTTAATTTTAACACAGCCTAACTAAGTGTTATACTCTTATGTATCAACTTTCAATGAAACTTTATTTCAGATCTCCAACATAATCTTGCTGTATCATACCACAGACAAAAAGTTACCGATCATGTGAGAAATGAAAAAGTATTACTTAGAGTCAAGGAGCAGAGTAATATCCTACATGAAATAAGTAAACGGAAGGCTAACTGGATTGGTCACATTTTGCGTCGAAACTGCCTTCTACAACTGGTTATTGAAGGAAAGATAAAGGGGGGGGGATAGAAGTGACAGGAAGACGAGGAAGAAGACGTAGGAAGATACTGGATAAACTTAAAGAAAGGGGAGGATACTCTCATTTGAAAGAGGAAGCTCTAGATCGCACTGAATGGAGAAGTCGCCTTGGAAGAGGTTTTGGACCTGTCGTAAGACAGACTGCTGAATGCATGAATGTAACTGAAGGTTGTAACAGATTTTTAATCTTACGTATATTGGAACGTGCATCATTGTGATAGTTGAAGAATAAGAGACCAACTTCATGTCACTAGTTATTAAGTTTTATTTCACTTCTTCTATGCTCAACATGTTTCGGACATTAGTACATCCATCATCAGGAGCCTGCGACTTTTCTATTGTATCACAACACGGATACCACCCCAACCCAGCCACACTGAAACTCCAACACACATCGAATCAAGAACACACGACCAATGTTGTGATACAATAGAAAAGTCGCAGGCTCCTGATGATGGATGTACTAATGTCCGAAAAATGTTGAGCATAGAAGAAGTGAAATAAAACTTAATATAACTAGTGACATCAAGTTTGTCTCTTATTCTTCAACAGTTTTTTAATATTTATTTAAATTTTATATGATCCCATACGACATGAAATGAATGTGCACTACCTTTAGCCTTAAAAAAATTATGTAATGATGGCCTGATGATGGTCTAGTGACCAAGGATTGTTGTCAGTAAGCTGGATAATAAAATATTGTTGTGTTTGACGGAAAACGTATATATTTATCATTGTTTTCCAATGCTCGCTTTTGGTGGACTGGATTAAAATTTTGGCTCACTGTGGGTTTGAGTAGCGAGTACTTTGAACACGACAACCACCCTTCGGATTGAATAAGAATTAGGAATCTTCTTTACGAGATGAGCCACTGTCTGCTTCTCAATATAACTCTACTCCTCCCCTTTTTCCTTTCCTTTACGTGGGGGATAGAAACACCAGAATAAGGTTTGAGCTTTACAATTTTTGTATGAATGTGTTGTATATATTGCCGGGGGGTTTATCCTTGAGGGAAACTTGCTGTCAACTTAAATTAGGTTATAAATGTTTGTTAGGAGGCTGTCAATAGTGCACTGGCTGCCGCCGCCAGGCGAAGGTTTGTTAGTAGACATGGCAACGATAAACTTTGGCATGTTGGAGTAAATACACCCCGAATCTTTAATGCGACGTGAAACGTTTTGTCTAGATTTTTAGACACAATTGCTTTGTCCTTCACCACCTTCGTTTCTTTCCTTCTGTCTTAATATTTAAGAAAAAGAAGTAGAAGAATAGAAAGATAATAAAAGAAGTATTAGAAAAAAGATAAAACAATTTAAGGGCAGAACAGAGAAACGCAATAAAAGAGAGGAAAGCTAGGAAGAAAAGGGTAAATGTTTTTCCTTTTTGTCTTCTTCCTTTTTTTTATTAAAAACTTCAATTCTTTAAGGAAGAAAGTAAAAATAAATATGTAAACAAAGGAAATTACTGAAAGACAGGAAGGAAGAAACAAACTGGAGCTTTATTCGATGCACGATCTTTCCAGTCTCGGGCAACATCAGAGGTTTATTCTGTCTCGAGAAAGACGGAAATATTTTATAAAAATGAAAATAGAGTTGGAGCCTAGTCTGCCTTCTGAACAATTCAGCACTACTCTGCTCTATACGAATAGCACAAACGTATTTAATATTTGGACACACTTATTTTCCTTTATCAACATCCGTACTGAAATTGGGTTATAATGTAGGAAGTTTAGTGTTGATTAGGCGTGTATTGGCACTGATTCAGAGAATATATTCATATTGACAAAGACCGTTAATTCTGAGACGGCTTCGAGATTTACGGATTTGCACACTGAAGAGACTTACTGACAGATAGGTATCTTTAATCATCAGACGGATCTCAGCGTTTGTGTACTTGACCTATAAAAAGCTCTCGTTTGTCAACAGATGGTGTTAATCGTCAGAAGGACCCTATACTTAGTACTTTTATGATAAGAGATAATATTTTTTTCTACAGATTACGTTTATTGCCAGACTGCCTTAACGTATACACACTTCCACCTACAAGCAACACTGTGTCTGGCAGACGGCGTTAAAATTCAGAAGGCCTCAACACATACATACTTTTTCCCATACAAGCCTGACAGTGGTCTGAAAGAAATTGCAGCTTTCCAAATTGCAGCATTAAGAGTCAGGCGGCCTCAACGTGTAGTCACGTTTATGCGTAAGACAATTTACAGTATATAATATCATCATCATCATAAACGTCAAGGATTGGACCCTTTGATCCGTTCCGTCTCCAGAGTTACAGCTGCTCGCGCCAACGGTTCTTCGGTCTTCCAATTGTTCTCCTTCCTTGTGGTCTGTAGTGGTATGATTTCAAAGGGATTCGGTTTTGTGGCATTCTTTGCAAGTGTGAAAGCCAGTTCCGTCTGTATTCATCTGTCTTG
>Ga0131853_10020786_pt1 | contig 11916 bp, 11 predicted proteins | sample TergutLab28metaG_FD_92764 | JGI IMG/M metagenome (GOLD analysis project Ga0131853, IMG submission 92764) | Labiotermes labralis P1 segment gut microbial communities from Petit-Saut dam, French Guiana - Lab288 P1 (version 2) (version 2) | ecosystem: Host-associated > Arthropoda: Insects >...
CACATGCTGATTTTCCGGCCTGCCGCGCTCTTCCCAATCTTTAAGGGCGGCTTCATGCGCTTCTTTGTATTCATCATATCTTTTATCAAACTCTTCAAGTAAATCGACAATTTTCAACTCTTTAAGTATAAGATAGCTGTTTTCGTCATTAGCCGAGTAAGGGATTTTTATATTACAAGCGCCGTAAGGGATGCTCAGCGGCTTATCAATAAAATGATACCTTGTCTCATGGCATTGTGAGTAAATAACAAGATCTTCAATTTTATCTATTGCTTCACTGAAAGTAACAGTCTCTTTAATAAAAGCAAGTTCTGCGGTCTTGAGACTATCCGGCAAGCGGCTTTTTACAAACTCATAAAGATAGTCATATTCTTCTATGGCGTTTTCATAGTGTTTTTTGCTTTCTTCCAGAACTTCATAAGGGGTATCTGCATCCCAAGATGAAAAGTCAGGCATGGTTATAGGGACACATTCTCTGCTTCCGCTTCGCTGAGATTTAAGCGAATTTATTTCAATTTCATCAAAAGTGGAACTATTATAGCTTTTCTGAAAAGCCATGATCATATCTTTGTTTGTTTCTAATGTGCGTAAGGTAGCTAAATCGGGGTAATCAGAATGGTCTGGCAAACCCACAGAGTGATCATAAACATACAAAAAAACGACAAAACTGTCGTATAAATAAGCAGACAGAATATAAGCCGGGTGGCCGTTTTTGTTGTCTAGCCAGTGGTTTATGGGGTATTCGCTCTTGGCTATTTCTGATGGTGCTTCGCTGTTTCTTTGATCCAAATAGTCATAAGGAAATAATTTCATATAATCCTCCTCGTAAAAACTAAAAAATCATATTAATTACCGATTTTTCACTATACGAACTGCCTTTGTAATGTCATATATTATCGGCCCTAAAAGAACCAGCCCGACAAGAAGTATTCCAAACAACGCGGAAGCTTGGCCGCTAAGCAAGCTTTCTACCACGGTGACTGCGGCTGAGCCGCCGATCAGCATTATAAAAAAAGCGAAAATAGCAACTAAATAATTACCTGTCAATTTTAAAGCATAGCCAAATAGGGTGCAAAGAAAATATATACCTAAAAATGTCAATACATTAACAGCAAAACGCTCTGCTGTTCCAAAGCCGTAAAGATAAAGGCTTGATAACACCACTTTAATAATAATTCTGCTTAAAACTGCCGAAAACTCTTCTCTTCTTATCCAGCCAATCAGTCTGCGCTCATCTCTCGTTTGCAGTTCAGTGATATGCTTTAGACCTTCAAGCTCTTCCGTCTGTTCATCAAGTTTTTGCTGCATCTTTAACATTTTCAGTTCATTATCTTGTTCGGCAATTTTTCGCTCAAGTTCCTTCTCTCTGCTCTCCATGATATATCCCTTTCGTCTTTCTATCGGATTTTCAAAAAAGCCCACGGTTTTTATGCCATGGGCTTACAAACATAGCTATATCTATGATTTTACAGTTTCTTTCAAAGCAGAAACAAGCCCCGCAATACCCTGAATCTCAGAAGGAATGATGATCTTAGTAGCCTGGCCGTCGGCAGCTTTAGCAAAAGCTTCCAAAGATTTAATGGTTAAAACAGCCTCAGCAGGTTTTGATTCATTAAGAAGGCGTATACCTTGAGCGTTAGCCTCTTGAACCTTGAGTATTGCAATAGCTTCACCCTCAGCCTCACGTATCATAGCCTCTTTAGTAGCCTCGGCCCTTAATATGGTGGACTGTTTATCAGCCTCAGCCGCCAAAATTCTGGATTCTTTCTGCCCTTCGGCAACTAAAACCGCGGATTTCTTTTCACCTTCGGCCCTAAGAATTGATTCACGGCGCTCGCGCTCAGCTTTCATTTGCTTTTCCATCGCATCTTGAATCTCTCTTGGGGGAACGATGTTTTTAAGTTCAACGCGGGTTACTTTCATACCCCAAGGGTCGGTAGCATCGTCTAGAATAAGACGCATTTTAGAGTTAACAAGCTCGCGGGATGTAAGGGTCTCGTCCAGCTCTAAATCACCGATAATATTTCTAAGAGTGGTGGCCGTAAGTTTTTCAAGGGCCAAAAGCGGGTTTTCAATACCGTAAGCATACAATTTAGGGTCGGTTACTTGAAAGTAAACTACCGTGTCAATTTGCATGGTTACATTATCTTTGGTGATAACCGGCTGAGGAATAAAGTCGCCTACCTGTTCCTTTAAAGAAACTTGGCGGGCGATTCTGTCAATAACAGGAATCTTCATGTGAAGCCCTGTTTCCCAAGTTTGATGGTACTTACCCAGTCTTTCAACGACAGAAGCTCTTGCCTGGGGAACAATACGTATGTTCGATACTACAAGAACGATAATGATTAAAATGATTATCATAAGGGCTAATTCCATGTTCTCTTTCCTCCTAAAAAATAATTATAGTGCTACTTACTCTTCCACACCTTTTACTATTAGTTTTACACCCTGAATTTCATCAATAATGACAGTATCACCGGTTTCATAAGCAGTATTTTTATCTTTTGACTTTGCCGACCAAACCTGACCAAAAATCTTTACCTGGCCAACAGCGCCCTTATCTATCTTTTCGACAACCATAGCCTCTTCACCGACAACCCTGTCAGCATTTGTGCGTATAGACTTACCTGTAATCTTTCCGGCAAAGGGTCTTGTTAGTAAAACTGCTATTCCGCTTACAATAACAAAAGCAGCGATTTGCGCCAAATAATTCTCAGGAAAGCGCAAGCTTAGTATAGCGGCCACAAAAGCGCCAAGGGCAAACCATACCGTGGTAAGGTTGATTGTGTTTAGCTCAACGGCTATAAAAACAATTATTACAATTATCCAGAATATGGTAATTATTGCCATAATATCACCTCGCATAATATATGCTACCATAATATCATATCTAACTAATATTTGCAATGAAATGAGGGTCTAACGGCAGGGAAATCAGTTTTGTTTGAGAATTTGCATAAATATTTACAAAATTGATTTCCGTGGGTTTTACAGCCATATTTAGCCTAGTTTTTTCAGCTTTTGCTTATTCGGATTAAATATCTCGCTAAGGTAATACCCCGTATACGACTTAGCGTTTTTAGCGACTTTTTCAGGAGTGCCGCAGGCAACTATTTCGCCGCCTTTATCGCCCCCTTCGGGGCCTAAGTCAATTACATAATCGGAGGTTTTTATTACATCCAAATTATGTTCAATGACCACGACAGAATTACCGCCCTCGGTGAGCCTTTGCAGTATTTCCACAAGCTTATGCACATCATATGAATGGAGACCGGTGGTAGGCTCGTCCAGTACGTACATAGTTTTGCCCGTATTGCGTTTTGACAGCTCGGTAGCTAATTTAACCCGCTGAGCTTCACCCCCTGATAATGTTGTGCTGGACTGACCAAGTTTAATATATGACAGACCAACATCATTAAGCACCTGCAATTTTTCTCTTAAACGCGGAAGGTTTTCGAAAAAGCCATAAGCATCTTCCACAGTCATATTAAGTACATCAGAAATAGATTTGCCCTTATATTTAACCTCCAAAGTTTCACGGTTATAGCGCTTACCGCCGCAAACCTCACAAGGCACGTAAATATCAGGTAAGAAATGCATTTCAATTTTGATAATACCGTCACCGGAACAAGCTTCACAGCGGCCGCCCTTAACATTAAAAGAAAAACGGCCTTTGGCATAACCTCTGATTTTGGCTTCGGTAGTTTGTGTAAACACATCCCGCACAAGGTCAAAAAGCCCGGTGTATGTGGCAGGGTTACTCCGCGGGGTTCTGCCGATGGGTGACTGGTCTATGTTAATAATTTTATCCAGCTTTTCAATTCCCTGCATATCTGAATGTTTGCCGGGTTTTGTCTTAGCTCTGTTTAAATCACGGACTAAACGCTTATAAACAATTTGATTAATCAGCGAAGATTTACCTGACCCTGAAACGCCGGTGACACAGGTAAATACCCCCAAAGGTATCTCTACATCAATGTTTTTCAAATTATTTTCGCAGGCGCCTTTTATTTTAAGAAAGTTGCCTTTTACAGCCTTTCTCCTAACTTCCGGTATAGGTATAAACTTACTGCCGTTTAAATACTCACCGGTAACAGAGCCACAGTTTAAAAGCCCTTTAACATCACCTGAATAAATAACTTCGCCGCCGTTGCTCCCTGCAAAAGGGCCTATATCGACGATGTGGTCACAGGCCATCATTGTATCTGAGTCATGCTCCACAACAATAAGAGTATTACCTATATCCCGCAGGTTTGTCAGGGTTTTAAGCAGCTTAGCATTGTCTCTCTGATGAAGGCCGATGGAAGGTTCATCTAAAATATAAACAACGCCAACCAGGCCGGAACCGATTTGCGTAGCCAGCCTTATCCGCTGTGATTCGCCGCCGGAAAGGGTAGAAGCAGCCCTTGAAAGAGTCAGGTAATCAAGGCCGACATTTATAAGAAAGCCTGTACGGGCGCCTATTTCTCTAAGTATAGGTTCAGCTATTTTTTGCGCGGCCCCTGTTGGTCTAAAATCGTCGAAAAAGTTTTTAATATTAGATATCGTCATTTCTGTAATGTCAGAAATGTTTTTCTCTTCTATAGTAACGGCTAGAACAACCGGCTTTAAGCGCTTTCCATTACAGGCAGGGCAGGTTACGTTAGTCATGTAACCCTCATATTCCTGCTTCGCGTAGTCAGAAGTAGTCTCTTTGTATCTGCGGTTAATAGATTCAACGATCCCCTCATAAGTAAAGGAGTAGGAGCGCATACCGCTGGCCGTTTCATATTCTATCTGAATTCTGCTTGTAAAATCGCCGTATAGTATTGTATCTTTAACTTTATCTGTAAGAGAGTCAAAAGGAACATCAAGAGAGAAATCAAACTTCTTCGCCAGCGCTTTAAAAATAGAGCGTGTGCTTGAGTTTTCGTTTTTTGCCGCATTCCACCCGAGAACATTTATAGCTCCCTGATTAATAGATAATTTAGGGTTGGGTATTATAAGGTCCGGGTCAACTATCATTTGTACCCCAAGGCCGGCGCAATCAGGGCAGGCACCTTGTGGATTGTTAAAAGAAAAAAGCCTAGGCTCTATCTCTTCCAAACTTATACCGCAGTCAGGGCAGGAGAAATTTTGGCTGAAAGTAAGCTCTTCTTCATCGGCAACAGCAGTAAGTATGCCGCCTGAAAGAGCCATAACCGCCTCAATTGATTCGCTGAGACGTTTGTTTATGCCCTCTTTAATGATTATTCTGTCTATAACTATTTCTATAGTATGCTTTTTTTGCTTGTCCAGCTTTATTTCATCTGAAAGTTCACGATATTCACCGTCAATGCGCGCGCGAACATATCCGCTTTTACCGGCATCAATCAAAAGTTTTATATGTTCGCCTTTTCGCTCTCGGACAACAGGGGCCAAAAGTACAAGCCTTGTGCCTTCCGCGCGAGCCAAAAGCTGGTCAACAATCTCATCTATAGTTTGGCGGCGCACTTCTTTTCCACATTTTGGACAATGGGGTATACCAATTCGTGCAAAAAGCAACCTCAGATAATCATAAATCTCTGTAACTGTACCAACGGTGGAGCGCGGATTGTGATTAGTGGTTTTCTGGTCAATAGATATAGCGGGGGAGAGACCCTCAATAAAGTCTACATCAGGCTTTTCCATCTGCCCGAGGAACTGGCGGGCGTAGGAAGAAAGTGATTCTATATAGCGCCGCTGACCCTCAGCGAAAATCGTATCAAAGGCCAGAGAAGTTTTACCCGACCCTGAAACCCCTGTAAATACAACGAATTTATTACGGGGTATTTCTAAATTTATATTTTTCAGATTATTTTCTCTTGCACCTTTTATGGAAATTTTTTCCATTTAATAAACCTCCGGTTTTTGCATCTGATTAAAATTATTACCTTATTTGGGGTCAAAAATAATATAATTATTCCATTTTTCTTTTATAGGTATAGCGAACGGTATCTGATTTTCTATGTTTTATAGTTGCCTCACTATAGAAGGTTAGATATACCCAATCTCACAATCAAAAAGTATAACATTTATTACATAAATGCACAAGAGGCAAGTGCTACCTTAAATTACTAAAACAATAATTGTTTAATATCCTATCTTACCTAAACTATCATCATTAAAAACCCAGTCGGCAACACGAACAGTGCGATATTCAGCAGCTGTTTTACGGTATACCACCGCTTCTATGCCGGCGTTTATAATCAGTTTTTTACACATCTGGCAGGAATCAATGTCTAAGGCAAGGCCGCCTGTACTTACGTCTATGCAAGCCAGATACATAGTCGCGCCCAGCATAAGCTCTCTCGGGGCAGCGATTACGGCATTTGCCTCAGAGTGTACTGAGCGGCACATTTCATAACGCTCTCCACGGGGTATGTTCATTTTTTCACGCAGGCAATAGCCCATATCACAGCAGTTTTGACGGCCCCGCGGCGCTCCGCAGTAGCCTGTTGAAACGATGACATCATTTTTTACGATGATAGCGCCGTACATGCGCCTAAGGCAAGTGCTGCGGGAAGCTACAGTCTGTGCTATGTCAAGATAATAGTTTTCTTTGCTTATGCGCTCCATATGTAAACCTCTCCTACCAACCGTATTTAAAACCGCCGTCACTGGCGACGAGCTGACCTGTTATCCATTTTGCATAATTACTATGGAGGAAAAGAGCCAAATCAGCAGTATCTTCCGGCGTTCCCCAACGGCCAGAAGGGTGTTTTTTAGCTACAGCCTCATAGCTTTCACCAAAGCAATAACCTGTATCATTTGCACCGGGGTTTATGCAATTAACCCGTATATTTTTGTCTCCCAAAGCATACGCCGCTTGCCGGCACAAGCATATGACAGCTTCTTTCGAAACACAGTAAGCGATTTCATTTATCATAGGGCTTAAATACTGGCCGCTTGTGAATAGTGTGATTGCATTATCTTTTGATGTATCAACCTGAGCCGCAAAAGACTGTATCATCATCATTGAAGCGCGGATATTCACAAGAAGGATAGGGTCTATATGCTCCGCTGTCCATTTACCAATTTCCACACTGTCACCATTGGTATGGTTTAAAATTAAGCCGTCAAGAGAGCCTAATTTGGCTACGGCCTCCCCCACAGTTTTTTCTGCACTACCCGGTACTTCTAAATCTGATGATGTAAGGGCGCTCACCTTTAAACCGGCATCGTTTAGCTGCTTCACAACGCTCTGCGTACCATTTGGCATAGCGGTCAAATGGGGCGTTGTCAAATCATAATCGGAAAAACCGTGTACGCAAACTTCCGCTCCGGACTCTGCAAAACGCCGGGCAAGTGTAGCACCAATGCCTCTGGGGCGGCTTACACCGGTTATTAAAATCTTTTTACCGTCCAGTCTTATTGTTGAATTATTCATAATTTATCACCCGCGATTGTTGTATTTTGCATCTTTGAAACCGTAAATTATTTTGATGAATGTATTTTTTTCCACTTTCGTATTTTGCTTCGAAAAGACTTAAACGGCGCGACAGTATTAATATGTACCCATTTCCAAACAGGCCAATTTGAAGGGGTAGAAGCTGCCCATTTTCTTCCACCCGGCTCGAACAGCTCATTATCGTTAAAGTCATCAAGCCATTCAATTAGTGAACTCACAGAGGATTGGAACATTTCAACAAGCTGTAGCAGAGATTCATTTTGATATTTTTCATAAAAGCCCTGATACAGTTCTCCCATCTGATTCCATTTATAGCCGGGAGCTGGAGTTACAACTTCCTTACCCTCTAATTCGCACTTATCCCATCCCCGGATTAAATCCATCCAACCTAGCTGATAAGCTATTATTTCCTGCGGTGTTCTGTCTACTTCATTATAACGGATATTTTTACAGGTCTCATCAATATCTTCAAATTCTTTTATGAACAAGCCGGCAGTCTTATTGATCTCATTTATTAAAGTCTTTTTATCGCTGTAGCTTTGCAAAGAAATCACACCCTAAGTTAAATTTTTTCTCCCACCTTGAAATATTTTAAGACGGAGTGGTAGACCAATGAGTCCATTTTATGAATATCAATTGATTTAAACAATTCATTGCATCAATGCGGGTCTTTTCTCATGGCAAAACCTTTGCTTGTTTTAAAGCCGTATTTTTCATACAGCCCATGAGAGTCTTTTGTTTCGAGTACACCTAATAAAGGCAAAAATATCTCATGCCCAGTAATAAATTCCATTAAAGCTTTACCTAAACCCTGCCCTTTAAAATTATCATCAATAACTACGTCGGCTAAATAGTACATTGTAGCATAATCGGTTACACAGCGGGCAAAACCGACTAAAATATTGTCTCTATAAATTCCGAAGCAAAATGAATTATTGATAGACAAAGCGGTTATATCTCTTGTTATCCATTTTTCGGCCCAATATGTTGTTTTTAGAAGCTCATACACACGCTCAACCTGAATTAATGACTTATCATCGCTTATTAAAAAATCATTATACTTTAACTCCACTTGAACACTCCAGTAAATAAAATTTTGCCGATATTATACGATGCAGTTGATTTTGCACCTAAACTTTCCCCACTACCTTGAAATACTTAAGAAGCAGCGGTCAAGCCATTATTGATCGCTGCTTCTTAAGACGAAGTGATAGACAAGCGGGTCTGCTTTATGAACTTCCCCCCACTATTTCAAAAGTAAACACAACGGGGTTTTTTACATCTTCATTAAGGGGTGAAACATCCACTGATTTTATATTAAGCTGTATACCCAAAGCTTTTTGCAGCTCATACAGCCGCCCGCCCGCACATCTTTCAAAATATGATTCCACATTGGCCGGCGGGGTAGTGTAAGTTCCGTCTTTGGCTCGTTTATAGTATCCATGGGGGCATCTGAAATGAAGAGTCAGTGTGTTATCGTCATTTAACACCGGCTTCCATCTGTTAAAGGTTTCCGCAAACAGCTCCATTCTTTCATCAAGGGCCAGATGAGCATATTCCAAGGCAAAAGCTTTACGCTCTTTATCAGCTCCTGCCCCATTGCAGCCTCCTTGAGTTTTGTACAGTAGAAAACGCTGCTCCTGAGTAAGATGTTTGTCCATAGCTTGGCTAAAATCATCATCCCACTCAGGGGTAAAGCATTTTATGCCAATAAGATTAGGCCCAAGCTCGTCCTCATATTTTTCTATAATACTTTCAAATATAGATACTACATCTTCAGGAATTCCATTTTTCTTTTTTTTCATTTCATTTAATATGCCTCTTACCATACAGCTCACTCCTTCTTAATTTGCCTTTACTATCTAAGTACTTCAAAAAAATGCGATTTACAGCTATTAATGTTAATGAAAGAATAAAACTTTTCAGCTATATCTTTGGGGCCTCCTTTGTTTGCAAAGTCTTTCGCGTCCTCCATTGTTTCCCATATTGACATATCTACCCATGTTTCACCATTGTTAAGCAATTGGAAGGAAATGAACCCTTTTTCCGTGGATGTATACTCCGTCAATTTATCCACCGCAAGTAGAAAATCCGGAATAGATACTCCCTTTTTCAGTTTATAGGTGTTGTGAAAAACGGCTTTTGGCATAGCAATATGCCCTCCTTTTAAGATTTTCATTATTTTATCACAAAGAATATGACAACGGTTTCCATTGTAAAACTTGTATAAAACGATGGAGCTATGGGGCTAACCTACAATTTTTTTCAACAAACCAGGTACTTCATTATCAAGCCATAATTCAATATCCTTAGATATATCAAGTATAGCTTCATCCAAAGGCAAGCGAATTCCCTGACAATTGCCTTCACAACGATTACCGCCCGTTTTTCTGTAACAGCCGTATCCTATTGCAATTTTTTCTTGCAAATATAATGGTAATTTTGAGGTAACATCCACATGCTTATCTGTCTTTTTGGCACGTACAAATAAACTATAGCCATTTCTCATAGAGTAAGAAAACGCCCATACTCTTTGCTGGTATTTATCCCTTGCGGATAAGTTTTTGCGGCTTTGGCTTATATGTGCATAAGAGAAGCTGGTATCATCCAATATACTCAATGTACAAGTTAATCCCATATCTGTATAGCGATGGTGCAGCTTCAATGCAAACTCTCGAACTTTTTCTGGTAACGGATATAAAAAATCTATTAAAATATCTGTTATATTCGATTCTTCTGCTTTTAACAGCCTATAATCGCAGCGCAAAAGATTATGGTCGTTCCAATACGCTCTTCCCTTTCTCAGTTCTACCTCTGAAACCGCCAACGCCTTTAATCCCGTAAGTAATATTGGGGTGCTTGGGTAAGACACTTTTAAGGGTTGTGTTTCCGAAATGTTAAGTGCTTTCGCTTCTAAATCAACCCCTGTGAAAACAAAACCGCAGAGAGTTAAAAACTGAAAGCAATCAATTCGGATGGAGGCGGGGATTTTGGCACTTGTTTTCTTTCCATTTTCGTCAACTGATACGGAGCATAGCGGCATTTTGACTACTAATAATGAACTGCCGCTTTCAGACAGTTTGCCATGAAAGCCTATCTCGACCAATAGATTCGTAATGCAATGCAAAAACGGAAAGTCTGTCATGCTATTTGGTTTTTTAGGCGGATTGGCATACAAATGCCCATCTGAAATTAAACTGTCACAAAATAAATACAAAAAATTTCTAAAAGCAATAACGCCGTTTCTTATATTTGTTTCGCTTGCAATTTTATCAAACAGAGGCTTCAGGGTATAAGTCTCGGGTATATTTGCCGGTATCAAGTTTTTTATATACTTAGCCACTTCACTGATTGGTTTTAGTGTTAGCGGATGTGTACTCATTTTATCGCTCCTAATTTTTGTTGTTATTTTACCACCCCAAATCTGACAACAGTGTGTCATATATCGCTTAATTTAAAAATTTTTTCAGCTCCAAAACCTCATCTCTAATCTGGGCGGCCCGCTCAAACTGCAAGTCTAGTGCCGCTTGTTTCATCTGCTTGTCCAGTTTTTTAATCATATCTTTAATTTCATCAGTGCTCATAGATTCAGGGTCTTTGTCAAGTTTGTTTGATGGTTTCTCATCAGGAGTCTCAGTGGCGGCAATTATGTCATGTATCTTTTTTATAATACTTTGAGGGATAATGCCGTGGACGGCGTTATACTCCTGCTGAATGGCTCTTCTTCTGTTGGTTTCTGATATGGCCCGCTGCATTGAATCAGTCATTTTGTCAGCATACATTATAACCCTGCCGCGAACGTTACGGGCAGCACGGCCTATGGTCTGTATCAGAGAGGTCTCTCCGCGTAAAAAGCCTTCCTTATCCGCATCTAATATAGCTACCAGCGCAACTTCCGGTATATCTAAACCTTCACGGAGAAGGTTGATGCCTACAAGCACATCAAAGACATTCATACGCAGATCTCTGATAATTTCAAGCCGCTCCAAAGTATCTATGTCAGAGTGAAGATAGCGGACGGCAACACCGCTCTCGCGGATATAAGCGGTTAAGTCCTCAGCCATTTTCTTGGTGAGAGTGGTTACAAGAACCTTGTCGCCCTTAGCCAAAACCTTTTGAATCTCTGAAAGCAGGCTGTCAATTTGACCTTTGACAGGCAGAACCGTAACCTCCGGGTCAATAAGCCCTGTAGGTCGTATAATCTGCTCTGCTATAAGGGTTGCATTGGCTTTTTCGTAAACTGAAGGGGTGGCGGATACAAACAACATTTTGTTAATTTTGTTTTCAAACTCTTCAAATTGCAGCGGTCTGTTGTCAAGGGCTGAGGGCAGCCTAAAGCCGAAGTCCACCAAAGTGGTTTTTCTGGACTTATCTCCGTTAAACATCCCTCTGACTTGGGGTATGGTCATATGTGATTCGTCAACAATAATCAAGAAATCATCAGGAAAGTAGTCGACGAGAGTATGAGGCGTAGAGCCGGCCTCTCTGCCGGCCAGATGCCTTGAATA
>Ga0131853_10020787_pt1 | contig 11916 bp, 8 predicted proteins | sample TergutLab28metaG_FD_92764 | JGI IMG/M metagenome (GOLD analysis project Ga0131853, IMG submission 92764) | Labiotermes labralis P1 segment gut microbial communities from Petit-Saut dam, French Guiana - Lab288 P1 (version 2) (version 2) | ecosystem: Host-associated > Arthropoda: Insects >...
ACCAAACACTGCTCTTGCGTTTATCATACATCTCAAGTATAATTATGTTTTGTCACGGTTACAGGCTATTGCATTTTGAAAGGTATGGTCTTATGAAAAAACTTTTTGTTAGAATAATTATGTTTGTTATTGTGGCTTCCTTGTCTTTGGGCATTGCCGCAGTAGCCGCTTCGAGCTCTGAGTTCCCCTTTGACGACGTTCATTCATATGATTGGTTTTATAGCCCCATAGTGTGGGCCTATGAGAACCATATTATGAATGGTGTAAGCCCAACCATGTTTCAGCCCAACGCTGACATGACAAGAGCTATGCTTGTTACGGTGCTGTGGCGCTACGCAGGAATGCCCGAAGCCAAAACCCCTACATTTGACGATGTAACAGATGGCAGGTGGTATAGCACAGCCATTGCGTGGGCTCATGAAAACGGTATTGTCACAGGCCATAGCGCAAGAATATTCGGCACAAACGAACCTGTAAACCGCGAGCAAATGTACACTATCTTGTATCGCTATATGCACTTTGCAAATCTAACCATAACGCTTGAGGACGAAGGAGGCATTTTGCAATTTGCTGATGAGGACAATATAAGTCCATGGGCTATTGATGCCCTGTACCTGATGTATGATGCAGGAATAATGTTTAGGGAAAGCTCAAGAGATGTCTATGCCAGACCCGGGTACAACGCTTTTCGTGGTGAAATCGCCGCCGCTATGTTCTTCTTTGACATGAGAGCCGAACCTTTGTCGATTATTTACGAGTAATAACCTTACTCAAATTCTGCACCTTAACGGGAGGAAACGCTTATGCAAGTTTATCTGATGGTCGATTTCGGCAGTACATATACCAAGGTTACTGCATTTGATTTAGACCGTGAGACGCTATTGGGCAGAGCGCAATCCCCAACTACCATCGGCACTGACATCACTGTCGGATTACAGTTGGCGTTAGAGAAACTATACAAGCTCTGTGATATTAAGCCGGAAGATGTTTGCAAAAAATTTGCCTGTAGCAGTGCCGCCGGGGGACTGAAAATGGCCGCTGTAGGCCTTGTTCCCGACTTAACACTAAAAGCCGCTAAGATGGCCGCATTAGGTGCCGGCGCAAAGGTTCTGTGTACATTCGGATATGAAATCGACAACATTATAGCCGACGAGATTGAAGCCAAACAATGTGACATTGTGCTTCTTTGCGGCGGGACTGACGGAGGCAACAAAAATGTTATCTTGCACAATTCTGAAGTCCTGGCAAATTCCAACATAAATTGCCCGATACTTGTGTGCGGCAACAGAACTGTTTCTCAAAAGGTAAAAGCAATCTTAGAAGAAGGCGGGAAAAAGGTTTATACAGCAGGCAATGTGCTTCCTGAAATAGACCGTGTTGATGTTGCGCCTGCACAAGAACTCATTCGTGAGATTTTTATTAAACATATCGTACAGGCAAAAGGTCTTGACAACGCAAAAGCTTTTTTTCACAGGGATATAATTCCCACGCCAAAAGCCTCATTAAATGCCGCCGCATTGCTTTCACAAGGCACAGCTTCTGAAACAGGAATAGGAAGTTTACTAGTTGTAGAAGTAGGCGGAGCCACAACAAATATTCATTCCATTATTGAAAATACGCCCGCAACCTCTCAGACAATAATACGTGGGCTTCCTGAACAAAAAATTTCCCGAACTGTTGAGGGCGACATGGGAATCCGCTATAACGCCCGAACCATCTTTGATTTTGCGGGAAATGAGAAGCTTACCAAATTCGCACTATCGCTTGGCTTAGCTCTCACATCTGAGCAGCTTGATTTTGATTCTTACACAAATATTCTAAGCGACAATGTTGAATATATACCCCAAAACACAGCGGAGTCCGCTATGGATATCGCCCTTGCAAAACAGTCCGTCCGCATTGCTGTTGAGCGTCACGCAGGACACACCAAAACAGAATTTACCACAGCAGGCGAGGTCACTGTCCAATACGGAAAAAACCTCTTAGGCGTTCAAAATGTGCTCGGCACAGGCGGCATTTTCAAATATGGCAAAAATCCGCAAGCAATACTTGAATCCTCATTTTTCAGTACTGATGCCCCTTGGAGCTTAAAACCAAAGTCCCCGACTTCCTATGTTGACAGCGAATACCTATTATATGCCGTAGGACTTTTGTCACAGGAATTTCCTGACGAAGCTCTTCGCATTGCCAAAAAATATTTATTGGAGTTGTAATTCATATGAAAAATACCATTCCGGCGCTAAGCAAGTATGCAATGTACGTTTCCGCTTGTTTAGTTGGTGCAGTTATGTTTTTGATTGTGCTTGATGTATTCTTGAGAAATAGCTTTATGGTTTTCATTCCCGGCGTTTTTGAGCTTACGCAGATTTTATTATCGCTTATTGTTTTTATGGCACTTGCTTATACGAATGATAAGAAACAGCATATAGTAGTTGGCGCTCTTTATAAAATTCTGCCTCGTGCGGGAAAATGGATTTTCTCTCTTATAGCTTCCCTTTTCACTCTTATCATAATAGTTATAATAGGCTGGTTTATACTACAGTTAGCAATCACTCAAGCCGGGAATGGAGACCACACTCCGATTTTACGCATTGTGCTTTGGCCTTTTACAATACTTAGTGTTGTCGGCATGTTGCTGTTTGCGTTGTCTGTAGTTGGCGATTTAATATTTATTCTAAAAGACAGGGAGGTACTGCCCATTGACTCCAATTGAGATTGGCATATTTGGCATAATTGCTCTTATAATATTACTCATCTTACGTGTTCCTATAGGAATTTCTCTAATCATATCCGCATCTGCCGGCGTCATCATGCTTTCTGCACCTGTTCCGGCACTTGAACTCATCGCAGATCAAATATTTGCAGTCACCCGCATTCAGGCATTGGTTGCCATTCCGTTGTTTGTCCTCATGGGTCTCTTGCTATCAAAAACAAATATGGCTGCGGCACTTTTTGAAATCATGAGCTATCTATTTGGACGCAGCAAGGGTGGGTTGGCTATTTCGGTGCTCGGCTGTGCTACATTCTTCTCTGCTATGAGCGAAAATTTTTCGACCACATTTACAAGTGTAAGGTCAGCTTCTGATGCTGAGCTTCGCAAGTATAATTATGATAGCGGTCTTTCTACAGGCATCACCGCCGTCGGCTCTTCAATCTGCATACTTCTGCCACCGAGTACGGCGCTGATTATCTTTGCTTATCTATCCGGCTTGTCAGTATCACATGCTCTGCTCTCCGGCATCGCTCCGGCAGCCTTGACCGCAGTATTATTGCTCATATCATCTCCGATAATACTTAGATTAAGACCGCAGCTTGTCCCCGATGTTATAAAACCCAAAAGGCCATTTCCCACTGATGCCCTAAAGGTAATTTGGGTTGTTCCTTTTATCTTTATCCTTATCTTCTTCGCTCTTTTTTCCGGCTGGCTAACTCTGACCGAAACTGCCGCAGTTGGCGCATTTCTGACATTATTATTTGCTGTTTCAACACGTCAAATGTCTTTTGCAATTTTTTTTGAAACTCTTATCAGCGTCGCAAAAATAACCGGGAAGCTCTTTTTGCTGATAATCGGCGGTACGGTTTTCAATCTGTTTTTAGTCAGAAGCCTGATTACAGCTTCTCTCACCGCTTTCTTCACCTCGCTCGATGTTTCATCTATTGTCATCATTATGATTTTCCTGCTCGTCTACATTTTTTTAGGTCTCTTTATGGATAAACTTGCAACGATTGTCATATTGACACCTGTTTTCTTCCCGATAATTCTCAGTTTAGGGCTTAGCGGTCTGTGGTTTGGCGTTATGGTAGCGTTTGCGCTGATGATTGGCTATTGTTTACGTCCACTTAGCGCTTGCGGAATATCCGCTTCGTCTAAAGACAGTGTTCCCTGCTCAAAGCTTATTTCTGCGCAAATTCCGTTCCTAATTATTCTTGTTATAGCTTGTGCTCTGGTTGCTCTGTTTCCATATTTGGCGACACTTCTACCGAGCATGATGATTGGGTGGTAACTCTGCTAAGACTTAGACAAAAGATCGCACATGAGGAGAGTGATTACATGGTTTTGGATAATGCTTCTTTGGAAATTTATTCCCGCCAAATTTTGATGAATGAAATTGGTGAGGAAGGACAGAAAAAACTTTCTGATGCTTCTGTTTTAGTAATTGGCTGTGGCGGGCTGGGTGCTCCGGCACTTAGCTATCTTACAGCTATGGGTATTGGTCATTTGGGTTTTTGCGACTGTGACGAAGTTTCTCTGTCTAATATGAACCGTCAGCTCCTTTTTAATATGGACGACATAGGAAAAAGAAAGGCACTGCTGACCGAAAAACGACTGCTCGCTCTCAATCCCAATCTCAAGACTACAGTATATAATTGCTTTTTGGACAAAACCCTCGCCACTGAGATTGTTCCGCAGTATGACATGGTTGTAGATTGTTTGGATAATTTTACCACACGCTTCGTTCTAAATGATGCCTGCATCGCCGCAAAGACACCTCTTGTACATGCAGGAATAGGTGAGTTCTATGGTCAGCTTATGACCATCGTTCCCGGTTTAGGCCCCTGTTTGCGCTGCTTATTCCCAAATCGCACAGAAGAAAAAGAAATAAAAAAGCCCTTCGGCGTTGTCGGCTCCACACCCGGTGTTTTAGGTGCCATGCAAGCGCTCGAAGTGCTTAAATATTTAGTTGGGCTTCCGGTCGCAAATGAGGGGCTTGTTGTTTACGATGGCTTGACCCTCAGCATAGACAAAGTTCCAATAAAGCCCGCCGAAGGATGCCTTTGCCAAATGTAGAAAATTTAGGTGCTTTTCACCATGCAAATGTGTAATGACAACGGTATATTTTTATGGTATGCTTTTTGCGTGAGCAAGACGGCGGCGGGGATGTTCCTCTAAAAGGGGGACACATGACGTTAACCGAAACAATAGCACTAAACATGCTCATTGCGTACGTTATATTTCTGGTGGTGTATATTTCTCGTAAAGAGAAGTAGCACCACGCCCTAGCGAACTAAAGTGTGGTGTTTCCTCCTAACAAATACTGATTCGAGGAACAGCCTGCTCTAGCCAGCAGACCGCCCGATTGCTCATAGAATATCATTAAACCCATTTCTTGTCAATATTTGATTTGCTTTTCTTTGCTCACCCGCCGCCGAAAACGTGGATTAGCTCCACGTTATCTTCGGCGGCTATTTTTGCGTTTTGCCAGCTATCTTCATCAATAACTATTCCGTTGATTTTAGCTATTATATGGCTGAATTTGTAGTTGTTCTCAGCCATCAAACTAGCTATTGTCATCCCATCTGTATATGGGTGCGGGCGGTTATTGAGTGTTATTGTTTGTTTACTGCTCATATTTAGAGTATTCAGAGCCTGTAGGCCAATATCCTTCGTCCTTTAGATATGGGCGCACAACTTCAACCAACTCCGGGAGATCCATGCCTATCTCAATGAGTTTTTCAAGCTTTGGTATTCCGTTTGGAGTCCAGCCACGGCGCTTATATACTGCATCAACAAGCTGTCTGAACTGATCCCAGCGGTAGTCCATTGTTATCTTCACTTTTTCTTCTACAGTTTTTCCTTTGTGGTCTACGCCGATAAACTCACTCATTTGCTTATCATAGCGCTCTTCACGAGACAGATATTCGCTCACTGTAATCGGACCCAATGAGCGACCGGGCGGCTTGTCGTGAATCCTCTGCCCGCTACCCATACGCAGGATGAAAATACGTTGGAATGTGTAGACTCTTTCACTTTGCACCACCATAGATGCCTCGTCATGCTTAAAGCCTGTCACACCTTCATAGATATCAAAATAATTTTGAACATGCTCCGGTATCTTTGCAGGTTCTTTTTCGTATTTGTTGTTTACCGGAGTAACATCATTCCATGGCAATTTGCAAAGACCCAACAGCCCAAACCATGTTCTGAACATCGGGAAGTAATGCAGCGCATCTGCCTTGTCCTCAAATGTCGGGATTTGGTTATTTACCATATCCATAAAAATCAGCCAAGCTTCATCATGCTGTGGACCCTTGTTACAAAGGGCATACCCACCTTGCTGTGCCAGAGACTCTTTCATGAGGTATTCAGAATACTCCAGCCCCTTGTTTTCCATGCCAAAATCTTCCATTTCAGCGACTTGTTCCGGAGTCATCTTAATCCACGGGCGACCATTTGTATATTCGCAGTCCTGGTCATCACTATAATATGGCTTACCCACCGGCCATGTTGCTATTTCATCACGGCTGATTGTAGGAATTCCTTCTATTTTTTCCCAGCGTACAGGGTTTGCAACAAAAGCAGAATCATTGTTTGCTCCGCCATTTTCAAGCATAGTTCCTTTTATATCGCCGAGAATCTTCTCGTCATCATAGCCTTCTTCTTTTAGAAACTCACATTCGGCTAAATTTTTGTTGAAAAATGCTGTTGGAATTGGTTTGTCTATAACAGGCTCGCTTACGCTTTGCCACGCCTTGCCTCCAAGCATTGCTTCAAACTCGGATGTCGGCTTACCAAATCGTTCTGCAAATATGCGCTTTTGCTGACGCACCCCTTTACCCACTATAACGCCAAAGCCATCACCAGCAACCATTTGGTGCATAAGCTCATTGAGTGCAAAGCCATTGCCCCAACGCATATCAAGACCTTCCGTATCATCGAGGTTAATAAGTCCACGCTGATAACATTCTTGAGCAAACGCCGTCATAGTGCCGTGTGATATTGTATCAATACCATATGTATCACAATAAAAGTTTGCTTCCAAAATCCAGTGCGGGTCAAAACATCCGACATTTGAACCCAGACCGCCTGCATTTTCGTATTCCGGCCCGTCTACACAGACTTTGCTTCCCTTATATGCGCCTGTCCGCAACTCAAAGTTATCAGCCGCCTTTGCACAGCTCATTGAGCAACCGAACCAACAACCATCAGGCACATTTTGAGTTACATATTTTTCGATAAACACCTTTGAGGCAATCTTTGGTGTTTCCGGGTGCGCACCATATCGATAGTTATGTGTTGGAAGTAAGTCATATCTGTCCATGACCTCTATAATATTTGCAGTGCCGATTTTGCGCATATTGTTTTGCTTTGTATCAAGTGTCGCCATTTCAGTATGAAGACGAACTCCGGCGGCATTTATAAGTCCTTTTTTAGCAGGATTGTTTAGATCGCCATTGAGACCTCTAAAACGCACAACAACAGCCTTGATGTTTTTATGGCGGAAAACGGTGCCTATACCGCCTCTCCCTGCTTGCTTAATACGGGCGCAATTTCTACGCTTATCCCAGAACGAAAAGTTTAAGCAACCTATATACGAATGATATGCCGCACGTCCGCTGCCTATTACCGAAATGTTTTCTTTATCGGCATCATTTTCTGCATACATTTCATGCAGTTGCTCACAGAGAATATGGCTGTCTATGGCCTCCTCAGGTGCTGTCTCTACAGAAACAGTATGGTTGTTGCCATCTATGTATATAATAACTTCCTCATCGGCTATGCCCTGTAGTTCCAGAGCATCAAAGCCCGCAAACTTGAAAAACGGACCGAAGTAGCCACCCACATTGCTGTCAAATGGCAAACCTGTTACAGGCGATATAGCGCAAACCAGTGACTTTCCTGTGCCCGGATATTGCGTTATCCCGCATAGAGGGCCGGGTGATATTACAATGTTGTTTTTCACTTCATTCCATTTTGTATCGTCATCTACCGCTTTCCATAGATGATAAAGGTCAAAACCCTTGCCGCCGACAAATTTTTCTTTCATTGTTTCTGTGACGGCCTTTTCGCCAATCACAACACCATTTTCACCATCGGTACGATTAAGCAGAGGGTCTTGTTTTGATGTATCAAAACTTCCGCCCACACTTATATATAGGCTACGATTATTATAGCCTTTGTCTACGACTGTCGGGACATATTTGTATGTAGCAAGTATTTTATGTTTGGCTCTCATTTCCAGTATTGCATCACGTCCTTGAGTATGATGTCTATAGTCATTTTGCACTTTTTCGACAAATTTCATTTTGTTACACCCCTTCCACTATTTCGAGTGCCCCTGCCGGACACGCTTTTGCACATATTCCGCAGGCAATGCACTTAAATGGGGTGGACAGTTTGTCATGATAGAACATATATCCTCGTAAGCATTCGGCAACGCAAATAAGGCAGCCAACACAGGTTCTTTTGTCCAGACGCACAACGCCTGACTTGTCAGTCATCAGTGACATCATCGAACACATTGCCCGGCAATCTCCGCATTGGTCGCATACAGCAATATCAAACCCGCCGCAATCCTTTTTTCTAATTTGTATGGAGCTTTTCTCTTTGCTTTCTTCTTTGTACCAAGTTTTCGCACACAAGTTTTCACAAATCCCGCAACCCGTGCATTTTTCGGGATTTGCCTGCAATTTTTTCAATTTCACTGCCTCCTATATAATAAAATGAACTAAATTGTTTATCATACACCTACGATATTGTATCACAACAATTCTAACTAGTCTAGTGTATCGTGTTTTAAATAACTGGACTAAAATTGCGTTGTATTTTCTCGTCTGGCAAGGCGAAAAATTGCAGGAATACCACTGGTCTTTCAAGATTTTTCAACGAAGTCAGACGGCAAAAGACAATGCAAGAATAGGCTAGTTATTTAGAATTCGATGCACTAGTATAACAATTCCAATAAAAAGGACGATTCCTTACTATAAAAGCACTGAATCGTCCCTATCTACTTGCCTAAACTATCTCAGTCTTTCCTTATCTCTGGCTGCCTTGTTTGCTTTCCAGACATAAAGCCCCAATGAGAAACCGATTACGCCATAGAGCATGAATGTACGCATGTATTCACCCGCAGCTGCGCTATCGAACAGATAAATTCCCACAGCCGGTGAAACTATAATCATAGCATGGAACAAAACAAGCCCAACCATGGCGTTTTTAACACTCGCTTTGGCAGCGGTTGCACCACCTACCAGAATTGCCGCTACCGACAAGAAGCCTATTTGAGCGTGCATCGTGTAGGTGCTGACATGTCCCATATCCTGAACAAGAATTATCATTCCCCATGCCGCAAGTACAGTAGAGATCATCGTTGCAATAATTCTCGTGCGGTCAACATTAATGCCTGATACATTTGAAATCGGTTGACTCTGACCAACACTGCGACAGTCTTGTCCGAGTTTTGTCTTGGAGAAATAAACTATAAACAGCCCTACTGCACCAATCACTATACCGGTAACCACCGGAATCGGATCAATCCGGCTAATCTCAACTGCAAAGTTTGAAATGCCCGGCAAATGGTCAAGCCTGTCTATACCCGGGGTGTGGCTGAGAACATTGTACCAGTAGTAAATCACTGCTGAACTATAAAGAGAAAAACCCAACAGAGCAAGGCATAGCACACCTTTTACACAAAACGCCCAGAATGATTCTTTTACTGCGATTGCAGCGCTTGGGTTTTTCTTCATATATATGCGGCGGATAACGAGGAAGGCTAAAGCGACAACAGCAACTACTACAAGCGCATACGCAAACTCAACACGCCATAGATTATTTAGCGCTCTAGCCATTCCCGGAAATTGGTCTTGCATACCTCTTCCGGTGGCCTCCCCTGCCGGCAGACCTAGCTCGAATGTGCCGCGTATACCTATTCCGGCTTCACCAGGGTTTATCATTCTGTGTCCGGCTCTTACAGGTATTATTCCGCCGACTACAAACAATCCAAACACCAACAATGCTCCCGTCGCAAAGAAGCTGACAATCAGACCGGCAATCATTTCCTGCCCTCTCGTTTTATTATAGAGCATTCCGGTAAGCCAGCCGAAAAACGCTGCGATAGGAGTTGCGATTGCAAAAGTTAGCATAAGTGCACCGATACCATGAAACACATCATAATTATAACGCACTAAGATTATTGACAAAATACCGGCAATGGCACCGACTACGATACCAAAGTTTAGCCCCAGCCCCGCCATTACGGGGATTATAAGGGATAGTACCAAAACACCATTGCGGAAGAAACGTGTTGTTAAGTCATTTGCAAATGCATGCGGAGCTGTATCCGAAACAGCTAATCCGAAAGTTACAAACACTATAAAAATGAGCATAACCAAGTTATCTAGGAGAGCTGTGCGTAATTTTTCACCAAAACTACGGTTTACATTATCTATCATGACTATCTCCCTCCCCTACTCATTCTTGACAGTGCGTAGAGAATTATGCCATTTTGTATTATCATTCTCACACCGTTTATAACTTGATCGACATCAGTTCCGGCAAGCACTCTTGTAAGTACCGGCAATGCTATTGCAAGAAGCCCTTGGAACAGGAGCGTCCCTATGATTACATTTGAAACTTTGGCTCTTTGCCCTGTTGCTCCACCGACCAATATAGCCGCTACAGCCGGAAAGGCCATAAGTAGCGGGAAGTCATAGAGCTGAGCGAATCCAAAGCCTTGAGCGTATACAACAACACCAAATGCAGCAACAGCGGTTGATATCATATTTGCAATAACTCTACTCTTGTTGACATTGATGCCGGCTGCCTTTGCAAACATGGGATTCCTGCCGACTGCGGATATGGCAATTCCTGTCTTTGTACGGAAAAACAGCCACATTAGAGCGCAGCATACAAATACTACCAGCAGCTCTCCCGTGCGAACTTGAAGCCCGAATGCTTCAAAGTACATGAGCCTTGCAAGCAGGAAGTCTGCACCGAAATAATCCAGTGCTATCATCTGCCTCAGACCATCTCCAAGGAACATCACCATTTGAGGGTGAGTGATTGGAATTGTAAACCATACGAGGCTAAATAGGGATGTAAGCGCAAAGCCCGTATATGGCGCAATGGCCATTTCAGAGCCTTTAACTGCATTCATGAGTCTACCATATAAAAACCCTGCAAGAGCTCCGAATATGAGTGCAACCAAACCTGCGGCAACCAAAAATCCAAAGCCCGTGAAGCCCGCTGCCATCATAAGCACCATTGCCAGCAGACCCATTACTATTCCTACAGGAAGCGCAAAGTTAGGTCCTGTACCTGACTGGATAGATGGCACATTAGCAAGTGCCAAAATCGCCCACACACCAAAGAAGTGGAGACTGTCAGATAGAAGCCTTGCAAGAGAAAACCCATTTACTACACCGACAATTACAACTGTCAAATATAGTATGCCGACCGTTAACGTGGAAAACGGCACCTTTGAAATAAAGGGTCGTAAGCTACTGGTCAAGTTCGGCACCCCCTTCGTTGCTTAGGATTTCAGATATCGTTTGTTCGTTTTGCGGCTTTTCAGGTGCTTGTTCACCGTCAACATCTTTTACACCGGACATGAGCAGGCCAAATTTAATCGGGTCAGCATCAGGCGGCAAAATTCCCGCCACTTCTCCCTCACAAACAATGGCTATTCTGTCGCAGATACTGCTCAGCTCCGCAAGCTCTGATGATGTCATAATGACAGTCATGTCTTGCTCACGGCTGAGTTCAAGAAGCAAGTCAAGTATAAGCTTCTTTGCCCCGATGTCTATACCTCTTGTGGGCTCTGAAACAAAAAGCACAGTGGGTTTTTGTGTTAGAGCTCTAGCGACACATACTTTTTGCTGATTTCCGCCGCTCAATCTGCCTGATGGTTGTTTTTCTGAGGTACAGCGGATATCCAGCTCTTTTATCATCTTTTTAGCATGTTCACGTATGGCATTTTTATCGGAAAGGCCAATCGAATTTAAGAAATCCGAATGAACTGTCATCGCCGTAAACATAATATTGTCTTCAATAGGTTCTTCTATAAGAAGACCTACGCCTTTTCTGTCCTCACTTACAAAAGCCACGCCCGCATTGAGCATAACCCTTGTTTGGTTCATTGGCATTGGATTTCCATCAAGGCTAACCTCGCCTTTTGCTTCATAGATTCCCATAATGCC
>Ga0131853_10020788_pt1 | contig 11916 bp, 9 predicted proteins | sample TergutLab28metaG_FD_92764 | JGI IMG/M metagenome (GOLD analysis project Ga0131853, IMG submission 92764) | Labiotermes labralis P1 segment gut microbial communities from Petit-Saut dam, French Guiana - Lab288 P1 (version 2) (version 2) | ecosystem: Host-associated > Arthropoda: Insects >...
GCATCTGGGTCAACCGCACTCCGGTCCTCCTGCCGCTACACTAAAATTGGCGTAGGGAGGGCCACAGAGGTTTCCTCTACCCGACTTACGGGGGCGCGCGCACGCAACCAAACTGTACTGCGCCTTTTTTATTTCCAAATTTCAGGGCTTTTGCACATTTTATGACTACAAGACTGTACGGGGACACACTACCGAACTGCAAGGCGGCTTTTTTTCTCCCCAATTTTTAGGACCTTCACACATTTCTTGACTACCAGACTGCACGGGGGCGACCACCCTAATGATGGCACCTTTTCTCTCAGTTGAAAACAGATCCTTTTCGATAATATTATTATGCACTTTTTACACTCTTGCACTCACTGCGACTTAGACCACTCTTACTCCATACTACACATGTCACGTGATATAGTCTCGTGATATTCATTTAGCGTAGGGAGGGCGATGGGGGTACCGCTACCAAACTGTACGGGGGCACATTACCAGTCTCCACGGCGGCAACTAGCCTGAAGATGGCAGCAAAAATGAAGTCGACAATCGATCCTTTTTAATAATGTGGACCAAACCCCCCCGGAGTACTACTTGCCTGAATTTTACTTTTTCCTTTTATCATTAAAGAAATGTGCAAATGGAGTACCGGTGGTGTGATATTGAGAGGGAAATGACGGATTATTATGAAAAAAATGTTTCAAGCTCATTTTGTCCTCCACAAATGCTACGGGGACTGGCCTGGAACTAAAACTCGTGCCTGCACAGTGATAGTTCGGCGACAAATTCCCTGAGCCTTGGCACGACTCCAGATTATGAATGGTTCGATGAAGGTTGGTTCGTTTCGCCAGCCAGACAAAAAAAAACTTTTCCCGAAACATACCTCAATCAGAGAAACCTCGCCTGCCCAAGCATTCTTAATGTTGGACATCATCCCGCTTCCCATCGTGTAGTAAGTATGTAAATAAATAAATATATATATACCGTATATTGCATAATAAGGGGACGCTTAAGTACACGGCTGACAATGAGGTTTATTCTGTGACATCTGTGGAGCAATAATGCAGGCTTCGAGAAGGAATATTTTACGCTCAAAGAAATATTCTGAATTATTCTGACGCCTTCTGCTTAAACTTAAAGTGATCAATCGCGTTGTGTTTTAGTATCACCAATATACCAGTAATCAGCCTTAAAACCCTACCTACATATTAATATAACACAAAATATATATTATTGTGTTTGGCCGAATGCCTGATGTAATACATTTTATAATATATGTAATGTATATTGTATATTGTACTATATCACGTATTCAGCCAAACACAATAATACATAAATATATATATATATACCTTCTTTGAGCTGAATGCCTGGTTTATTAATATTTTAAATAAATATTATTTGTTTAACTGAGTACCTGATATATGAATCATAAATTATTTAAAATACATACAGTCGTGTTTGACACTTGATGGTTTATGAATGACAAATTTGTGTTTTAATGTCGTGATTGTTTATCAATGTGACAATTTTTTTTCACAATTGTTTCATTACATCGATTAAGATAAGGCTTACAACAGAGTTTATTAGGCAGAAATGTGTCTTATGTTTTATTGTAACCTATAGTGTAAACAGTTTTCTTTCCGATAAATACGAACAGTGTTATGCCGTTGTAAATGTCGACATCAGAAAAGAACCGATTAAAGTGATGTTGCTGTCGAATGACGCCATGCGCAGGGTTATTCTTGAAAAGCTAGTAGTTCTCGGGTAGTTCAGAAATTTTCTACATTTTTTGATGCTGAAAATTCACTACCTTCTTCAGAAGATCCCATTTATCTCTGGCGAAGAAAAGGGCCACGCAGAACCAGCGGCACAGTGTCCCCGTGGATCTAGGTGCTTCAAAAACCTACGAAATAGTGAAACATGTCTTGTGTTATTTCCGACAGACCTCCCCTCTTCTGACAGAAGGCAGTATTCTGGATCACGCTTATGAGGTATGGGACTAGTTACATTAATATTTATTGAGGCACCGTTGCTTGGTTGGCAGGGCGAAGCGCCGATCGGTAACTACACTACCGTCGTTAATTGCCCCATCCTGACTCCAACGAATCCAATACAAGTCTCCTTTCTATTTCTTTAACATCCAGCTTAATATTATTTTCTACCCTGCTCCTAGACTTACAAAATTGTGTGTTTCCTTCAAGTTTCGCAATCAAAACCCTGAATGCGTCTCATCTCTTCCCCACACCTGCCATTCACCTAACTTAGCTTATCTTCATTAATTTGGTTGCCTTTACAGTGTTTGGCGAAGGGTAGAAATTATTAAGGCTCCCATTGTGCTACATTCTGAAGTTTTCTGCTTCTTATTTACCCATACTTCTTTCCTATCTCATTGCTATCTAATGCATTCAGTCTGTGTTCTTCCCTTAAAATTATAAAATGATTTTCACAACCATAAGAACAACAGGCCAAATTATTTTTCCACCAAAGGTCATCTCCACTTTTTGGAAAACTAATGGGAAGCGAAATGAAGGGGCGAATGGCACCAGTAAACAATTCACAGGGACGTAAAAGCTCACGAAATACAGCGGGAAAAGTTATGGATCAAAATGCGAGGATTTTTTCATTTTGCCTTGATTTTCCTGTCGCCATATTTAAAAAACTAGTGCGTTTGTGAGTCCTACATTTTGCATAAAGGCGCAGAAGTAAAACACTGCGTCCAGTAGCCGAGAAAAGCTAAGGTTCCCCTTAGAACGGTTCTGTTTCATTAGATCCTCGCTTGTACAAGCTTCGGCTTTGATATCAGAAACACCTAATGTTAAGTCGCCCCCTAAAAGCTAAAAAAAGAGCCATTAGTTGGAAAAGCTTTAGTTAGTTTATGGCTTCAAATGAGGTAATGATGCATGCGACACACATTAGGGTGAACTGTGTGTTACGTTTCAGACAAGTGCCATTTTTAAGCATGCTATTTGCTCATAGAAATACACAACTTTCATTACCAATGCATACACAGATCAGCTGAGAATAATGATGTTTATTTACTAGCAGATATAACATTAATTCGAGCACATCCTTCCACCTGCAAGACTGCATACAAAATATTCCATAAAAAACTGCAAGTATATATGTTCTTTCTAATGATGAACACACAATATTTGGAATATGTGAAAGACAACAAGAATTGAATTAAAACATTCAATTGAGCAGTGTGCATTTTGTTGGTTTACGTTGCATAATTGTATAAAATATGTGAGCCGACTAGCTCAGACAGTATAGCTACTGACTGAGGGTTGGACGCTCCGGGATCGAATCCCGGTGGGGACGAGATTTTCCGCCCGTCCAGACCGGCCCTGGGGCCCACTCATTTCCCTATAAAATGGGTACATTGTCTTTCCGGGGGTAAAGTGCGGCCGAGGCGTCCTGCTGACCACACAACCACTTCTAGTGCCGCAGTCATGGAAGAGTAGGGCTATACCTCTACCCACCCACTGGGCCACACTGGGCCTGTAACGGGATCACTTTATCTTTCAATTGTATCTTAATGCACGGTGCAAAAAATATAAAATACATTTTACTCTTCCGTTGAAGTCTGCCTCTTTGTCAATACTACTATATATAGTAATTCAGAACTTTAAAAAAGGGATAAACTTCATAATAAAAACGTGGATAATAAGTGAGTTTGAAAAATGGGTTATAAAACACAGGCATCGCATTCCAAAAATTGTACCGAAATTTACACTTCGCTTTATTTCTATGGCAATTGTGTACATTTGCAGAACTCAGTTGCAACCATTGCGTGACCAAAAGGACATGGTTTAATTCCCAGCAAGGAGATGAAACTTTCCTTTCCCCCAAAATTCAGTAGGTAATTTGGGTCCTTATTGCGTGTAAAGTAGCCGGGACGTGAGGTCGGTTATTTGTCGTATCATTTCAGCTACTTAGGAGGTAAAGAATTTAAATATCTTGAATTTCCTTAACATTTTTGAATGTAACGAAAATTCGCCAAGTCGCATAACTTCAAAAAGCGACTGTTAGCTTTGTCATGTCCTGTCCATCTGTCTGTCCGCCCGCATTGTGTAACCCGTCTCGCACTTGAAGATTTTTATAAAATATGATATTTTATTCTTATTCGGAAAATTTTACTAAAATAGGACAAGAATAACTGGTACTTTACGTGAAGACCAGTACACACACACTCACACAAACACACACACACACACACAAACACACACACACACACACACACATATATATATATATATATATATATATATATATATATATGAATGATAATATCTCTATCAGTTCTTCTTAGAATGAGAAATGGTTCAGAAAATATTTGTATAGAAATCCAAAACAAACTTTTTGTGTTCAATAACTTTATCTCCCGAAAATCGTGCCGTTTATGAGATAACGTGGAAAAATATGGTAGAGACTGTTGGGCCACATTACGCTATAATACAGTACAGACACGTTGGGTGCTAAATAAATATGCCTACGGACATATGCTTTCAAAATATGTAATAATTATTGCTTTTCCACACCAACAACAGTTACGCGAACGCGCCTCAATATTACGTTTTTACCTACGTTGCCTCTATTGTCACAACTGATGAGTTTAAAAATGAGTGGATTTCTGCTTCCATTACTCCATATGACTTCTTGCGGTGCAGAAAGACAACTGTTTCTCTCTATCGTGCAGCCAAAAGACGTAATAGGACTTCTAATTAGCACGTGACTACCTTATTGCATTCAGTTTGGTGGTGACTTAGTAAGTCAGCTGATGTGATAAACGTGGTAAGATCTACAAATTGCTGGTTGCTATCATTTGACCTCAGTTTGTCTTTGCTAACCAAGCACATAAACTTAGAAAAGAAACATGAAGCTTATGAACGCTTAAACCACTACTTGGTCTCTGTTAAATCCCTCATACCTTACTTCTGTACGTTGTCTCTCGCCCTCTTGTCTTATCACGTGACTTAACCATGTACGTATTCTAGTTTCTTCCCTGATTTTCTGGTTTTATTATTTGTAGTCGTCAACCTAACCATCTCCTTACAAATATAGCTCACTTCATTTTCACTATAAATTTCACTCCGTAATTAAGATGCCGAGCCTTCTTACTAAATGTATACGGGATCGATCGTGTTACTGACGACAAGAAAAAACCATTACTGGTTTTCAGTGCTAAAATTTAAAATTTACAGTCTCTGTTTAAGCATAAAGAATATACTTACACATTCAGCATTTATTATCCATATATTATTTTCAACTTCTAAGCAGTAAGAAATTAAGAGCAGGCAGAATCTTTTATCCTCCAGGTTGATATAAAAAATTTAAAGATTAATAAAATATACAGAACTATAATTTGCCTGTTGTTTTGTATGGGTATGAAACTTGGTATTTGACATTGAGGGAGGAACGTGGGATGAGGGCGTTTGAGAATAGGGTGCTTAGGAGAATATTTGGTCCCAAGAGGGACGAGGCAACAGCAGAGGGGAGAAACCTACATGAGGATGTGCCTAATGATTTGTACTCGTCACCTAATAATGTTCGGGGATCAAATCCAGAAGAATGAGATAGGCCCGTTATATAGCATATATAGGAGAGAGAAGAGATGTATATACGGTTTGTGTGAGGAAACCATAGGGAAAGAGACCACTTGGAAGAACCAGGCGTAGATGGGAGGATAATATTTAAATGGATCTTTAGGAAGTGGAATGTGGAGGCTTGAACTGGTTCGACCTGACTTAGGATAGGGTCAGGTGGCGGGCACTTGTAACTGCGGTAATGAACTTTCGGGTTCCATAAAATGTGAGGAATTTCTTGTCTAGCTGAAAACCGGTTAGTTTCTCAAGAAGGACAATGATCCATGGAGTAAGTAAGTATTATTGCCAACCTCACATCGAGGTCAATATCACTTTAAACCTTCAGATTTTTTCACGGCACCTGTGATAAGATGATGTCTTTCATGCCTGTCATCTTGTTGACAAGGAATTTTTTACCAGTTACCACCTAACTGTAGATGTTTCAAGACCGACCACTTGTACTGACAGTACATCCCTAACTATTTATTAAGACGTTAAAAAAATGAAAATCTAAAACCACGTTTATCGTGCTTTGATATTTCATTATTTTCTTCAGAGACAATTATATTTTTGGCTGCTGACAGGTATTTGTCGTGTTAATGCCATAATGTTGTTATGAAACAGAACAACCCTGTCGACCCGCGAGTGTAGACAGCTACAGGAACAATACACTAAACCAGTACTGCCACATCCGATCTTAGGTTTTGTCTAATTGAAATGAATGGAGGACGGTCTCCAGCATCCCTTGTTTGAGGAACGTTGAACCGAGAGCGCCTAGTTTCAAAGGGTAGCTTGATAATCCCACTGGTTCGTTGGCCATGGTACAGAAACAAGTACTTTTTTTCGAGAGTTTTTCAGTAGCCCGCAAACGGCCTGAGCACAGTGACTGCGAAGAAAAATACCCTTATAACTGCCTGTAATCGACAACCGGTCCTCCAGCTCGCACATAGATACTACGTCTGATGGAATATTTGGTGAAATAATAAGATAAGAATACCAAATATAAAGTACAAAGATCATAATATAGACATTCAACACATGTGGAACAAGAAGCAAAAGTATTAACAGTAATAACAGGGACAACGAGAACCGTTTAAAATTCACCGAGAAAATATCTGAATAACGTAACGGGAGAGCACAAAATCAAGTAAATCCCAAAAACAGCCACGTTGAACACTACACACACACTTCGGAAAGCACTAATGTAAAACTACAAGACACTAAACACGGGAAATAACATTACACAATAGTAGTAATGGGTGAGGTTTGTCCCAGGGGAGGTAACAGTTTCGCCAAGAATAAAACTAACCCCTCCACTTCTCAGATCACGTGACACCCTCCTCTCCGGCGCCATATTTGAATTTGAATGTGTTGCCAACTGAGAGGAGGGAAAATATCCCTCTCGCGGGAAATATTTCCCTCTGAAATTTCCCTCCCGTGGTGAAATTTGAGAGGTAAAATATCCCACCCGCGGGGAAATTTTCCCTTTCAAATATCCCTCCCCTGGGGAAATTTGGGAGGGAAAATATCCACCCCGCGGGGAAATATTTCCTCTCAAATTACCCTCCCCGAGTAGGGAAATGTAGAGGGAAAACTTTCCCTCCTAGAGGGAAAATTTCCCTCCCCCGTGAAGCAAGAGCGGTCTAAGTCGTAGTTAGTTTAAGAGCGTAATAAGTGCAAAATAATATTATTGAAAATGATCGGTTTTTTGGACGGGAAAAACTGCTGTCATCATCAGGATTGTAGCCCCCGTGCAGTCTGGTAGTCAAGAAATGGGTAGAAGCCCACAAATGTGGGGACAAAAGCCCCCTGCTGTCTGGTAATGTGCCCTCCGTACATTTTGGTATTCGGGAAATAAAAATTGGTCGAAAGCGGTCACGTGACTTGTGGAGAAAGTAGCAAGATTTGTCTAAGTCGCATTGAATATGAGAGTGTAATGCGCGCCACCGTACAGTCTTGTGTAGAACTACCTTTCATGGCTCCTGCGCTATAGGAAGACCACGTGATTGGTAGTACTGAGTGCATAAGTACAAGAAGTGGTCTAAGTGTAAGTCGGTCATTTTACAATATGGTAACCAGGACGTTAGTTTTTTTCATAAAAGATGCCTGAATCGGTAAGATTCCGGACTCATAATTGAACTACTCTAGGTTCGAATCCTGCCTCTTTAACCATCTATTTTTTAAAGAAATAAAGACACACGATTTCATAAAATGTAGGATCTTATTAACCGTATGCATGAAGAAACATGATTTCTCTCAACATGGATAAAATAAATGTGGGCTACAATTCCTGAGGCATAGAAAGAGTTATCTCTCTTGGATATAAGGTTCAGGATATGTAAGGACACCAAAAGTACATACACACGTGTATATTTATTCTTTACACAGTTATAGAGTTAAATACCTTTTTTCTACATTTTCTATTGTTATGAAAGAAGACTTACACAAATTTCGATCCTGGTCCATTTAATTGTACCAGTAGAGTCAAGTGAATATTATTATGCAAGGATTTTGCTGTAAATGATGCAGATACAACCTGCTCCCCCACAATATACTGATACATTAATTCAAAGTTACAGAATAAGACATTATTTTTTGAAATTACAATACCACCAGATCATACCATGTGCAAAAAGTAGTTTAAGTTTTATAAGGCTGGAATTCTTGTTTGTACGATCAAGTCCAAAACTTCTTCCTCAGAGTAAATGTTTGATCTGACGAAACATTTGCCATGAATTGCCAAATTTGAACTATTCAAACACCTCGACGTCATACTCACATCGCACAAATTATCCAAGAGAGAAATTCCCGGGCGTTGGCATGTACCATCGTCCCGAACCCAGCAATACAAGTGATTTCTCAAGTACAGTGGATTTTCCGACACCTGAGGGTCCGTTTAAATACACACCTTTCCAATCCGATCTCCTCTATACAAAGTGAAATCGTAACAACAACTGCATGCATCAGCCAGGCCAAAAGATTCGAACAAGCGTAGGCACTGATTTGACACATAGAAGTCTATTTCGTACCTCCCAATGTAATTCATATAGCAACCTGTAATGCTGCTCATGTTCCAATACAAACGGACCCGAGGTACAAAACACCTGTATAAATTGAGCCCAAGACCTTGCCCTGTAAGCGAACGGAAGTTCAGGCTCTCTAAAATTGAAGAACGGGAATTCATCTTCTTTCGAGATGTACTATAAAACATTTCTTCCCTGGATTTAAAAATTTGAATATTCAAAATCCACAAAGCTTAAATGATTGTGTCTTTCCTAGTGGGAACGAAATGTGGCAACCATGTGACGTTCCTTGCTTCATGCACCGAGAATTTCTTAGACACAAATAGACTGATTGAACCTTGAGATCGTCTGTGCGGAGAGGTTATCTGCAAAGATAAATAAGTTAAAGGCATTACGAATCTATCGCCAACAAATACGATCTGGTCTTTTCGCACATGCCTTTATACACAAGGTTTAGGTACACAGATCTAGAATTAATTTTGGCTACATGCTCATGGAATACGACACTAGCGTATCGCTTCGGAAGGAATATCTATACTAATTGCTCATCGGTGTCCCGTATGGATAGTAGGACTCTGGACTCAAATTTAGTTGGGATAGTTTAGCACATGGAATGGGGTATGGTGTATTAATATTAAGGTGTTGATATTGACGGAAGCGCAGGAAGCGCTGGCAGTGGCATCCTCGAATTTCTTTGTCAGATCCATCCTTTATTTTGCCTGTAAGCGAAAAGAAAAAAAAAACAGCCGCATGTAGTGAATACTCATTTAGCAGAAATAAGTTTATGATATATGTATCAAAAAAATTAATATTAACTACCTCAAGTATCTATGTATCGTGTCGAGGGAAAAGTTTGCACGTGTAGCCTTCAACACTGAATAAAAAGAGAATGATGTCAGCATACGTCAGCAATAAAGGGGGTCGCTCATATACTGTAGCAACAGTGTTGTGTGTGTGTGTGTGTGGACCCCATAGGCAGAATTGAAAGTAATCTGAATATAAATGAGGTAAGTGAGTTTTATCCTAAATAGGCGTGTATTTTTTTGTAGAGAGAGAGAGGGAGAACATGGCTCGCATATTCGACAAAATGGACAGGAATACGAGACAGTAAAGCGGTTCAATGCTGAAGGAAGGCAATTGACCGTGCGTTTAAATCCTCACACAGATGCTAGTGATCCAGTATCACATTTTCTAGCCAGTGTGAACGATCTCTTTGAGAGCGTTTTATGTGATGTGGATGATTCCGATATGGTAGGGATAACAATTCAAAATCAGGTGAATCAAAATGCAAGCCGATCGGAATTAGTTTCAGACGGAAAAATCAGTTATCCGGGGACGTAATTTGGAGCGTTTTCGAGAGAGTGTCACAATCTAATTCTAGATTCAATGCCTTGGACATGTTAGTAGTAACAGTGCATTCCGTGAAGATGCCTCGCGGGTTTGGTAAGCACGCACTCAAGAGTATGGGTAGACCGCTCTCCGCAATGGCACACTTCAAAAAAAGTATCGTGGATGTGAAAACAGAGGAAAACTGTCTGGCACATGACTTGGTAATAGTTATAGAGAAGGTAGAGAACGATCCGAATTATAAGGCTTATATCATATGTTGGAAAATACGTGACGTAGTTCAATCGTTACTCGATGCGACAATCATAGATCTATCTCACGGTGGAGGGATACCTGAATTAATGAGTTTTCAAGAACACTTCCGGCAGTATAAGGTAGTTGTATATCACGGTCTGAGCTGTGACGATATAATGTTGGAAGGTCAGGTAGATTCCTCCAAGAGACTTAATATATTATACGATGATGTTGAATGTCATTATTACGTGACTGTCAACCTTACAGCTGCCATGGCCAAAAAGTATGTGCATAAAGGTTGTATTAAGGCGTATACGAGTGACGTTACGCACATCTGTGACCAGACGTGTAGAGATTGCATGGCCAGCCCGCCGTGCGCAATTACGGAGGTACGACTCCCCATGCGAGGATTCTCATAGACATTTTAGAAACCCGTCATATTTCGCAAATCATAAATAGTGCACCTCGACTCAGAAATCGGTGTGCGAACGTAAATGGTGTTGCGAGAAGTGTGGTGGGCAAGTGACGTGCGCAAAACACGAATGTTACAAACGCTTCTGTGGCAAGTGTAAGGAGAACAAAGTTATTGGACACCTGTGTTATATGATAACACTGAAGGGCACTTCATTTCCCGCAAGCGATAAGGTACTGTACGTCTTGCATGATATTGAGACAACCCAAAATACAGAATACAAGGACGAGTCTAAATTACACGTACCTAATCTCGTCTGTGCGCAGCAATTCTGTTCGCGATGCGAAGACGTGGAAGACGGAGACTGCGTGCGTTGCGGTAGGAGGAAGCACGCTTTCAGGCAAGATCACGTACGGGAACTGCTTATATACTTAACTGAACACCGTCCTTGGGTCAATAAGATAATTGTCATTGCACATAACGCTAAAGCATTCAACCTTCATTTCATTCTGAATAGGCGATAGTATTAAAATGGAAACCGGAATTGATTACGAACGTTCAGAAAATTATGTTTATGAGAGTGGAACAATTGGTGTTTTTTAATAGCGTGTCCTTCCTTCCTTTCCCTCTGCGTAATCTGCCCGAGGCGTTTGGGCTGACGGCCTCTAAATCGTGGTACCCGCACCTTTTTAATACGGAAGAAAACCTATACTATATAGGGCCCATACCCGACGTCTCGTATTATAGTGTCAACGAGATGGGTGAGGGGGAGAGGAACGAGTTTATTTGCGTGGTACGACAGCCAGAAGGAGTCTATTTACGACAATCGACAGGCGTTTGAAACGTAATCTCAGGATGACGTAACAGTCCTAAGACAGGCATGCCGAGTATTTAGGCGAGACTTAATGCACGTAGGGAACGTTGAGGTATTCTTGGAATCGGTCACGATCGCCTCGGCATGTAACAAGGTCCTGCGTAAGAGATTTCTACAGCCAGACTCTATCGGCCTCATACCTACAGGGGGATATACGTGTAACAACAGGTACAGTAAGAAGGCCATGATGTGGTTATTGCATATGGAGCAGGAAGATGGGGTAAAAATTATGCACGGGCGCAATGGCAGGGAGTACAGGGTACATGAATTACCCCACTTCATTGTGGACGGTTACTGCCCGGAGACCAGAACCGTATATGAGTTCAACGGTTGTTTTGATCACGGGCATACTTGTCAGTCGTTCCGTGACGTCACCACCACGAGTGGCGATACGTTGGCAGAACGCTACGAGCGGACGATGTCTCGTCTCGAGCAGATAAACCGCGAGGGTTA
>Ga0131853_10020790_pt1 | contig 11915 bp, 12 predicted proteins | sample TergutLab28metaG_FD_92764 | JGI IMG/M metagenome (GOLD analysis project Ga0131853, IMG submission 92764) | Labiotermes labralis P1 segment gut microbial communities from Petit-Saut dam, French Guiana - Lab288 P1 (version 2) (version 2) | ecosystem: Host-associated > Arthropoda: Insects >...
GGCGCTGGAGTTGGGTCGGGAACTGGCGTTGCGCTGGACGCGTGGCAAACATCAATTTATAGTTGCGGCTCACACCAATACCAACAATCCTCACGTCCACATCATCTACAACAGCGTCACCCTTGACCACGATAGAAAATTTCAGGATTTCAAGCGATCTGCCATTGCTCTGCGGAGGGTCAGCGACCAACTATGCTTGGAGCATGGTTTGTCCATCATTGAGAATCCGGGGCTGTCCAAAGGCTACAATCGCGCTGAACACCTTGGCGAGAGCAAGGCTCCAACTGTTCGTGACCAACTTCGGGATTTGATGGATTCTGCCCTTTCTGCTTGTACAGATTATAACAGTTTCCTCCGCTTTCTGCAAGAGGCCGGCATCGAAATTAAGCAAGGAAAGCAATTATCGTTCAAGATACCGGGAGGCAAGCGATTCGTTCGTCAGGATACTCTTGGCGACGATTATTCCCCGGAAGCGATTCTCGAAAGAATTTCCGGAAAGCGGGTTGTCGCGCTGAGAGAAAAAACCTCCGTGCCGCAGCCTACGTCTGCCACACCATCTGAAGCATTCTTACCATCCCAATCAATTGAAAAACTTACGCCGTCCCAGCCAATCGAAAAACCAAATATGCTAATCGACATCCAAGCCAAACTTCAACAAGGCTACGGCACTGGCTTCGAGCATTGGGCCGGTCTGCGAAATTTGAAAGACATGGCCAAGACACTTTTGCTCTTACAGGAATGGGGCTTGGATAGTTACGATGCTCTCTCCGAAAAAGCTGATGCCGTAACCAAATCTTACAACAGACAAGCTGACCGAATCAAAGAAATTGAAGCACGACAGAAAGAGATATCTGAGTTGCAAAGAAACATCGGAACCTATAGCAAGACCAAAGATATTCTGGCTGAATACAACCGACTGAAATCTATCAAACCATCGGCGCTTGCAAAGTTCACCAACGCTCAAACACCAGCCGAGAAGTTCTATGCGGAGAATGAATCTTCCATCATACTCTGTAACTCAGCCAAGAAATATTTTGACGCACAGGGCTACAGTCGGGATAAGCCGCTGCCAGCAATAAAAAATCTCCAAACCGAGTATGCAAAACTTGAAGCAGAGAAGAAGAAAATATACTCCGGCTACAAGTCGAACCGGGAAGAAATGATCGCGCTCAAAACTGCGAAGCATAATGTCGATATGTTCTTGGGTGCGCCGCAACAGAAGCAGGCAACAAAATCTTATGAGCGTGATGCTCTGTAACCAAACAGTGCGAAGCTGACCCGCTCATGCGGAGGTACTTCATCAGTGATAATTTTTTCTTCTGCCTGTAAAGGTTTTCAAGCAGTACAGTAGCCGCCGACAGGCGGCTTAGAGAGAGGGCGCAGCGCGCCCTTGCTCTGGGGGACTGGGGGAATTTCCCCCAGCAAGCAGCGGGTGGGCAGGGCATTTCGTTAGAAATGCACGCACCACCCCCTGCTTGCAATTAACGAAAACCCTAATATTTATGGCTTTTACTCTGATATAAACATCGAAAACATCGGGGAAGAAGTCTTTATTTTTGAAAAGCTACAACATCTGATATGTCACAATCTAGGACAAAACATATCCTCGCAAGCACATCTATATCCATTCGCTCTATGTTTCCTTTGTAAAATCTGTCGGCCACCTCGAACCGTATCCCAGCGCGACTGGCTAGTTGGTTGCGAGTAATCTGTTTTTCGTCCATTACTCTATCGAAAGAAAAAATAATTTGCCCATAGTGCTTCGATATGAAAATAGAATTTTCCATATAGACTGACCCCTTTTAGAAGTAGTCTATAAGCATAGTTACATCTTGACAATTCTCATTTATATAGTTACTATATATATAGATATAAACTAAGTCCTAACATAACGAACCTCGAGGTGGTGAGAGATAGCAAAGATAGTTCAAATCAAGTGATAGCCATAGCCGCGCGATAGAATTATTATGCGAGAGCAAAAATAATTCCGAGGAGGCGGCAACATGAAGGATGCAAAGATGTATGGGTATGTTCGTTGCTCAACAAAGGAACAGAACGAAGAAAGACAAGTTCTTGCCATGCAAGAGTTCGGCGTGCCTGATAAAGGTATCGTGGTTGAGAAAATGTCGGGCAAAGATTTTAATCGGCCTTCGTATCAAGCGCTGATAAAAAAATTAAGACCGGGTGATATCTTTGTGATAAAGAGCATTGATAGGCTTGGCAGGGACTATGCCGAGATCATCGAGCAGTGGAGATTTATCACAAGAGAACGCGAAGCCGCTATCGTTGTCATCGACATGCCATTGTTAGACACACGGCAAAAACATCGTGACCTAACAGCTTCGTTTATAGCCGATATCGTTCTTCAGATACTAAGTTATGTTGCCGAGACTGAGCGTGACTTCAATCGTCAGCGACAGGCAGAGGGGATAGCTGCCGCAAAGGCGAAGGGGGTCAAATTTGGTAAGCAACCAAAGAAGCGCCCTGCTTTGCTCGATGACCTACGCTTACAATGGCTTTGCGGGAAGATATCTTCGAGAGAAGCCGGTCGGCGGCTTGGTATTAGCCACACAACTTTTTTGACTTGGATAAACAAGCCTTAGGCAGAAATTGCTGTAAGATGAATCAGGCTCTGCTTTACAGAGATTATGTATAAGCGGTTATGGCATCGCTCTCGACATATAACCTCTAAAACAGCCAAATATATCCTGTGTATAAGTATATCATGGGATGAAGATTTTGACAAGGGCCTTTTGTAAAGCAGAGCCTGCTTTCCTTTACACCAAATTGTAACCGCATTACGTAGGACAGGAAGCATTGACATTTCGTGCTTTGCAAACAAACCTTATTCTGAAAGGATGATATCATGAAAACATCATTGCATACTCCTCAGAGAAATGAAATTGTCGGTGGAAATATATTTGCATCTGACATTAACCCTCGCGAAGAGTTGGAAGCCGCAAAGAGAGCGCGAGATGCTATGGTTTCGGATAAGCCTTTAGTTATGACTAAAGGGGGGAAAATTTACGCAAAAGACGACGGGATCAGAAACTCTCTTGATAATCCTGTCATTACCGAACTCAAGGGAGATAATGATTTTGCAGCACAATGGTATGAAGCTAACCGTGACCTATATGATTTTGAAGTGCGAGAGATGAAAAAAGATTTCCCAAATGCGAATTTGGGAGTGCTGAAAGATGATAGGCTCTACTGGGATATTACTCTTGATAAAATTACTGACTTAAGCGGAAAGAAACATTCTTGGTGGCTTCGATTTATTTACGATTCTGACCATCCGCACAACAAAACATATGGTGGGTCTATAAAGGTGTATCCAATGCAACCTTCATATGAAGATTTAGTTTCAATGGCCAGCAGAGCTGGGAGAGGGGGTGTCCCGCATATCTATCAAGACGCTTATGGGAACAAAGTTATTTGTACCGCACCAGAGAGTCAAGTTGTTGTGAATACAAGTTCAAATTTGACAGCACTTACATCTGTCAGTTGGACTGCGTCTTGGGCTACGCACTTTTTGAGTGGATTATCAGATGCGCAAGTATGGGCGAAGTTCAGTCGGCATAGAGAGAGACGCTGATTCGGTTTTGGATAGGGGGTTTACATTGATTAAATTTTTTGAAAATAAGAGCACCTCTCTCCAGTATGTTTCATATGACAGCAATAAATTAGACTCATATGATTGCATTTATATTATTCTGTCTGAGCGTGCCTATAAATCAATTGTAGCTGAGACGCTCACATTCGGCGATAGTGAAACAGGTGGCATACTATTGGGGCACTTTGTCAATAAAATTTGGTATGTGATAGAAGCCATTGATCCTGGGATGTCAACAGTAAACACACGTTCAAACTTTCGATATGATGAAGATTATGTGAATCACCAAATAAAGAAAGTAAGTAGGCTATATAACTATCCTTTGGCTATTCTAGGAATATGGCATAGACATCCTGGTTCACTTGATACTTTCTCGGCTACTGATCTTACTTCAATTAGCGGTCATCTTTCGAGATCGACGATTGGTTTGCTCTCTATGTTAGTAAATGTAGATCCTGCACTAAGGATGACATTTTATTACTGCAACAAGAATATGCAAACGATTATGAAAGTACCTCACGAACACGGTGACAAGCTAATTATTGACGATATCATTTCATTGGCAGACTTCGATAAAATACAAAAGAACGTCGGCTTAAAAAAAGAGGTTAAAATACTACATGACAATCGTCTTTCTAAGAAACGAATGCCTTTATTGATCGACCAAGATGCGATCCCCGCTATTAAGGAGGCTTTAAATGTTAAACTTTGATGGGCCAGTGCCTAAAGACAAAATACTTATACCAGATTCACTAGATGAACTAAAATATTTCCGTGGAGATCTGTATGGATACATTCGAGAAGATTCTGGTGTATGTGTAGTAATTGGTTGGGGTTGCTATGAAGGTTTCAAGATTGCTTTAGTTGAAGGCAATGACTTCACACCAGATGAAAGATATGCACCAAATATTCCAGATGAGTCATTGAAAGCTACTGTAATTGGTAATATTGGTATAAAAGTGCCTGATTATGGAGTATATGGCTTGTTGAGCGACAATGGTATGGTAAGCTATCACCTTATAGGTGCAAAAAGTGATCGTCTTCGCACTCTCGGAGGATCATGGTTAAAAAAAGAAGTATATTCCTTGAAGCAAGATTTATTTTCGAGAAACACAGGATTGCTCGAAACATCAGCGATGAGTGATAAAAGTGTGCTTATTGTTGGGTGTGGGTCTGTTGGAAGCACGCTTGCATTACAATTAGCTCGCTCTGGTGTAGGGCGATTTATGCTAGTTGATACGGATACCGTTGAAATACATAATATTTGCCGTCATCAATGTAATTTAACAGATGTTGGGCGTTACAAGACAGAAGCATTACGAGACAGAATTAAAGGAATTAACCCTTTAGCACAAATTTGGATCGCTAACAAAATCATACAAAATCTAACAACTGGTGAGTTGGAAGATTTTCTCGGAGATATGCCTTGTACAGACCTAGTAACAGGTAGGGATCTGAATAGACCACGGCAGTCTGTTATTGTTGGATGTGGCGATAATAGATTGTCCGATGCGTTCTCTTGTGAATTGGCTTACGAAAGAGGAATCCCTTTCATATCTATCGGATTCTGGATTAGAGCTTCTGTCTGTGAAATTGGTACATTTATCCCCCAAAAAGGGCACACATGTTATCGGTGCGCTATGGAAACCGCGATTGAGAATAACATGAGAAACATGAACCAGAATCATTTCTATGTTGGTGAAGAAGACTTAGCAAAAACAGCTTTTGAGCCAGGAATTTCTATAGATATCGAATTCGGAACAAGTGTAGCTTCAAAAGTTGTGCTTGATGCTCTTAACTTAGATAACCCAAACTACATTTCAAAGGTTTTACATACCTTAACTCAGTATACCCTTATCTGTAATACTAATGCTGTAGAAATTGGCGGGGAAGAAGTCAGAATATTTTCCTATCCCTTGCAGGTTGTAAGAAACATACACTTCGAAGAGGGAGTATGTGCATATTGCAAACAGTTAGAATCAGATTAAATAAAGCTATTGACCGTAGCAAACATTGCAAGGCATCAAGTCATACCAATATACTGCAAAGCAACGGAATGAGGTGAATATAATGAACGGTAGGTTTATTAGAGATTCTGAAGGAAATGCGGTTCGTGTAGATACACCAACTAACGATAGACAAACTAGCGAGAGACAACCTACCTCGCATATTGTGGATACCGGGGCAGGATACCGAGCACAGGTTGAGCGCAACCGCTTAGCGATAAGATCGAGGGAATTTGGGGCGAGAACCCGGAGAGCTGAAGACATAAATCGACGTTTGTACGAAGAAGAGACATCACAACGAAACAGCAAGATGGCTAAGCTTGCTGCAGCGTTGATTGTTGTTGGCATTCTAAGTTATGGGATTGTAAGTGGTTGGCATACAGATATTTACGGCATGGTGGGCGACTTGTTTGCTAGAAATGACGTAGGTTCGTACAGCGCGATAACAGCCCGGTCCTCTGAGGTTCCTGTTGTTCACGAAGTTATGCCTACATATTTGAATCTTACAGAAGAAACACCACCGATACCAATAGTTATGAGAACTTCAATTAAGGATTTGCTATTTGATAGTGGCGTGACTCACAACGCTCACAATCACCTTGCACCTACTGTTGGAGTTGAAAATTCAGTTGTAATGGCCGGGAACGCATTTCAGGATGTTACAGTCTATCGTTCTGGTCCCGGAACTCAAAATTTCCGTCGCCGATACCCACAAAACGCTTTTACCCTGCATAATTTGGGTGGACAATTTACCCAACTGTCTGGGCATGTTGGTCGAGTAGACGGGAGTGGTCAACTAAGTGCCACGCTTCGAATTTATGGAGATGGGAATTTATTGAGAACTGACAACTTAAATGCAACCGCCATTCCGATTCCGATTGAATTGTCTGTTGTGGGAGTTAATTTACTTAGGATTGAAGTGGAATTTCCAAGTGCGCCAAACAATCATGCCGATCCTCCTGCAATTTATGCTTTTTTTGGTATTTTCGATTATACTCCCGCTCCTCATTTTACCCCTACTCCAGAACAGGTTCCCCCGATTGTTGCCAGAACATCAATAAATGGTCTTTTGTTTGATAGTGGCGTAACTCACAACGCTTACAATCATCTTGCACCTACTGTTGGAGTTGAAAATTCAGTTATAATGGCTGGGAACATATTTCAAGATGTTACAGTTTATCGCTCTGGTCCCGGAACTCAAAATTTCCGTCGCCGATACCCACAAAATGCTTTCACACTGCATAATTTGAGTGGCCAGTTTACTCGCCTAACAGGTTATATTGGTCGCGTGGATGGGAGCGGTCAATTGAATGCAGTGCTTCGTATCTATGGAGATGGAAGCACATTGAAAGCCCTCAGTTTGAATGCCACAGAAATGCCTCATCATATTGACTTGTCAGTTGATGGAATTAGGCTATTGAGAATTGAAGTGGAATTTCCAAGTGCACCAAGCAATCACACTGATCCTCCTGCAATTTTCGCTTTTTCCGGTATTGTTGAATAGCAAAGTTCATTACAATAGCAGAGAAAGACTTTAATGACTACTAGTACCACGGTATGGACTTCAAACGAGAAGTAATTCTGAGTGATTAAAATGTGCTAATTCATTAAATAGTTAATTAGAGCAGAAATGCAATAATATTTTTTTAAATGAGGAGCGGTAACATGGGCAATGATAACTACGATAAACTGCTAAAACTTCAACCATTGGCAGAACGCGGCGATGCGAACGCGCAATATGAACTAGCTCGTATGTATCTGAGTGATTTACCGGGGGTACAACAAAATCGCCCTGTAGGAATGCAATTGCTTCTTTTAGCTGGAGCACAAGGGCATTCGAAAGCAAGAGATGAGTTATGGGGATATGTAAAGCACATGGATGAAATGAGAGCCATGTCTAATCTTCCGCCCATGAGGCCGCCAAATCCCCAAGAATGGTGGGTACCACTGGGTCTATGTCGATATTGTGGTGGCGAAATTGGAGGGTTGTTTAAGAAAAAATGTATCGTTTGCGGGAAACCAAATTAGTACAGAGTGTATGAAATCACTCAGGAGGAGAAGGCATGGACGATAAGCAAATGAAGGGGAAAATGCAGGAACTTTCGCAATTGTTTGATGAACTAGCAGAAATGGAGGCGAAAAACCCTTCAGCATTCGGATTGCAGAGTGTTCACTCCGAACATCGTAAAGCATTCTCATTGTTACGCCTAAATGCGGACAAGTTAAACTATGCGGATTCCCAATATTCTCTAGGATGTCTTTACGAAGAAGGAGAGATCGTACAACAAAATTATGAACAAGCTGAATTTTATTTTGAAAAAGCCGCTGAACAGGGGCATGAAGATGCACAGTACAAATTGGCATGTATGTGTACAGATGGCATAAATATACCTCCAGATTACGCGAAAGCAACTTCGCTGTTTCGAAAATTGGCGGGACACAATGAAGAATTGCAACAAAGTTATTTGAGAACAAATCCTTTTGGGTATGCTCCTGTTGACTTGGCTCAAATGGCAGTATGGTATCGTAGAATGTTTCAGCTTCATATACTGGCTCAACAGGGATATGTTGAAGCACAATATGAATTATCTCATATGTTCCTTGACGACATCCCGGGAATACCACAAAACCCCAATGCATCAATAAGTTTGCTTGAAATGGCTGCAGCACAAGGTCACATTCTTGCAAAGCAAGAGTTGTGGGAGCATAAATTAGCAAGGGATAGCATGAGACGTATGTTTGGTTCAAAACAGACCAAGTAAGAATACTAGATTCACAAAGTTTTCATAATCAATTAAAGATAGGTTGATTTAAAATGGATATTGTGAGAAACATATTAAAAATATCTAGTTTAGGCACTATTGTCTTTTTTCTGCTCAATATAACGTCAATTTTTTTATTATTTTCAAATAGCGGCTCTGATATATTAATCACGATATTTATTATTTATTTCGTTTCAGTTATTTTGGCATTTTCGCCAATTGGAGAATGGGTGCTTTGCTTTCTTGCTGGGGCAAAGAAAATGACACGAGCCGATATGCAAATGCGAATACAACCGATATTAGATATAGTTTACAGGGAAGCGAAGTTTAAAACTCCAAGGATGACAGATACGATTGAAGTAAGAATAATTTACTCATCTGATGTAAAAGCATATGCAATTGGACGCAAAACCATATGTGTTACAGAGGGCTTGCTTAGGCAACCTGATGATATTATTATTGGAGTTTTGTCCCATGAAGTAGCCCACTTGGCGCATCGCCATACTGAAATTCAATTATTAATAGGAGGAGGCAACATTTTCATTACCTTGTTTATAATACTACTTAAGGCAGTTGCCGTTATCATAACAGGGGTATCCATCTTTTCAGGGATTAGAAATCGTTCATTATTGAAAGTTGCTATCGGTATGTTCGTTGCTGGTGTCATTTGGGTGTGGACAAAGTTCTGCATGTTGTTTTTATCTTGGTCTATGCGTGAAAATGAATATATTGCTGACGCATATGCAGCTCAAATTGGGTATGGCTTTGAACTGGCTAAGGCACTAGACGTGACTAGAGGAAGCAGTCCACAAGAATCTTTTTTGAAAGCCTTATATTCTACTCACCCAAATATCCATGATAGAATAGGGCGTCTTCAGGAGATGGGAGTACCTTACTACAGTTATTAACTATATTTCGACAGGAGGATGGGTCATGGGTAATAGGATAATTCCAAAACGTGTAGAAATTAGAAACAAATGGTATGATATCAGAGAAGGGTGGGCAGGAAAACTTGAGCTTCATGAATACATGAAACACTCAGAGTATACTGCCAATGAGCCGTATGCACACATTACCAACCTCTTTTTTGTGTATGATTCAAGTGGTAGCAAAGTAGGCGAATTCCACACAGAAAACAAAACATATTCAGGTGTAGTAACAAGTTTTGAAATGTTTTGAAATGTAATAGACCTCTTCGGGAATTAGGCAATACCGGCTTTGCGAGGATTTTTGTCGCAAAGCTAGGAGTGACGAACGCCGCGAACCCGTAGTGGTTCGCAAGTGAGGAGTGACGACGCATTGCGGCAAAAAGACCGCATAGTTGGTGTTGAATAATTTCCGAAGAGGTCTAATATAATTTTCTATAGACTATGATTTGCTTTTGGGACACACGCTTCTTTTGTTCAGTAGAGGCGCTACTTTAAGTAACTCCAATAGACATCGAACATGTTCCACCTTCTATATTTTGTATCCCATCAGCTTCTTTGCTTTTTATTGCCATTATGCTTCATCGTTGTCATCAATTCAACTGAGTTGAATTTGGAAAGAGGCAGTTTAACGTTTACAATGATCGATAGCAAAACTCAGAAAATGTTTTTGCGCTTCCTGTGTATATAAGATTTTGAAAAACCCTTGACAACGCCGTTCATATGAACGACAAGGTATAGACAAAGTTCCAACAATTCACATGGGCGTTGCCGCATCACAAATGGAGAAAAAGGGCATACGCACAGACAAGGATAATCGCAATCGTGAAATTGCCGACATCAATAAAGAAATCCGTCAAACAAAAGCACGGATTAAGAAAGTTAAAACTTGGCTGTATGCTCAACCTGTTATCAACCCACCGACATTTTTAAGCATCATGCAGCCTGTCGCTGATGTTAAAAATCAACAAAGCAAATGGCAGAAAATCGCAGACCTTAAAACGAGAGCGAAACTTCTCGTCTTTCTGCAAGAAAACAATATCACCGACATGGAGCATTTTGTGAATAAGGTTACTAAAATCAATGAGGATTTGCTTGCCGTGTCTGATGAGATTAAGAAAGTGGATAGGCGAGCAGAAATATTGGCAACGCACTTGGAGCATTGTGAAAATCGTAAACAGCACAAAGCAGTTTATGATAAATACAAATCCTTAACCCCGAAAAAAGATACTGCCGCTATGAACAGCCTAAACCCATTCACAAAGAAAAAAGCTGTTGCTGATTATGATGCCGCTGTTGCCAAACAAGGGGCATTTTACGATAAGCACTCCGTAGAAATTGAAACCTACAAAACCGCACAGGATTATTTGAAAGCTGTGTTGAATGGTAGGACGGAGATACCAACTGGGGCATGGAAGAAAGAGCAGGTTGACCTTGCCAAACATCGCTATTCTCTTGGTGAGAAGCTCTATGCCATCAAGGATGAAATCCGTATGACGGAGGTTGTTAAAAAGGGCATTGATAGTCTGTTGAATGATGTGGTTAGGGATAGGCAATACACGCGAACGCAAGGGGTGGATAGGTAGTCATAAATTTTCAAGGTGCGGTAAATCCCATTGCAAAATGCCGATTTTAGTAATCGGCAGTTTGTAAATCTTCTATTTCTGAATGGGTTAAGCCAGTAGTAGAAACAATCTGTTCAATGGGAAGATTTATTCCCAAAAGATTTTTAGCAATCGTTAAAACTGCCCCTTTTTCCCTAGCCCAACTATCCCTCTGCTCCTTCAACCTAGCCTCATACAACTGCCGAGCCTTCTCATCAGCGGAGAGTTCGAGCAATCGCATTGTAACTTTTTTCATAGCGGGACTTTTTTCAGCTAACATTTTCAACTCCTCCTCCGTCTTAATATCAAAAAATTTCATCCAGTTTAATAATTCTGCTTTGTCGCTACACTCGGTTATCTCTCTTGCTTTTGGTACTTCCAAAGTATGGATTGCCAATGTGTCCGTCAGCAAAACACCACTATCAATATCGTACAACCTAAAATGGTGATGATACTTTTCGCTTTTCTTGATAAGCGGATGTCCTGTGATGATAATACTGATAACAGGCTTGATTTTTTCGTATCTATCACTTTCACCCATCTGCTCCGTTATCAGCTTAGACACATAAAACATAATCCTATTGTCCATATGGGGCATGGGGTCAACTTGCACCTCAATATTGAGAACCTTGCCCGATTTTAATTTCAGCTTTACATCCAGTATGCCAAGTTTATCGCCCTTGTATTCTTGCGGCAAAAATGGGTTTGATATGGTTATGTCGGTGTATTCGTCTTCCGATAGATTAAGCACCGACATCAAGAAGTTTGTCAAATCTTCTTTGCTGTTTTCTGAACCCATTAGGAGTTTGAATATTATATCCAGCATAGGACTCAAGATTTTGGGGTTGGGGCTTGTGTTGATATTGCTGCTTGCATTATTATTGCTGTTTACATTATTATTACTCATAGGTCATCACTACCTTGCATTATATTTGCCGTACATTGTTTTTAAGCCTTGCCCAATCTCACTTTACGATATTGGAGCTACAATATCAGTATATCAC
>Ga0131853_10020791_pt1 | contig 11915 bp, 7 predicted proteins | sample TergutLab28metaG_FD_92764 | JGI IMG/M metagenome (GOLD analysis project Ga0131853, IMG submission 92764) | Labiotermes labralis P1 segment gut microbial communities from Petit-Saut dam, French Guiana - Lab288 P1 (version 2) (version 2) | ecosystem: Host-associated > Arthropoda: Insects >...
TCAACAATTCTACGTTCTGCCCACACAGTGTATTTATGTGTTTTGTGTGGATCTGAGAACAAACAGCGATTATTTCCCTATACAACATTAACTGACTGGTTTGTATAACAGAGATTTAACCCTTTCAAGCCCAGTGGTCACTATATGTACCGCCAGTTTAACATTCAACAATTCTACGTTCTGCCCACACAGTGTATTTATGTGTTTTGTGTGGATCTGAGAACAAACAGCGATTGTTTCCCTATACAGCGTTAACTGACTTGTTTTTATAACCAAGACGGAGTGTGTCTACTGTGCGGTACGGACTGGATCTTTATATGTAATTCAGGTTATCCCTTGCAACTAAAGGGTTAAGGTATAGCCAAGGTGAATTTGCCAATTATGAGCCCAGTGGTCACTATATGTACCGCCAGTTTAACATTCAACAACTCTACGTTCTGCCCACACAGTGTATTTTTTGTGTGTGGATCTCAGAACAAACAGCGATTATTTCCCTGTACAGCAGTTCGTCGCATGTCTTCTGACGGTCTGCGTGTTTGCTATTAGGAACGAACCAAATTTCTATATATTGCAGGGTTTAGGCTGTTACATGACGCTGGATCCCAGCGTAAGAAGAGATCCACGGCTGCGGTACATGCAAGCGGTTCTTAAAGTGTGTTCCGCGACTACATTTCTGTCTTACTATGCTGCGTCAAGAGAAAAAAAGTGAACAAAGTACTTGTCAATACGTTACATCTGGTTACATGGATTGACGCTGTAACAGAACGTACAGTCTTCTCCGTGTAATAACTTCTACATACTCCTTTACGTTCTGAAAATCTCAAGTTCTGTTGTCGTTTCTATGCTGACTAGTTTTAAATATTCTACGTAAGTTTATCAAGACTTTGCATATTACACCCAGCTGTGCCACGATTGGGTCGGGGGAGGTAGGGGGGCCCCGAAGGATTGGTGAAATTTTTGTACGGAGCCCGCGGTATGCCAGAAATGGGGGGCGCCCAGGATTATCTTTAACAGACAGACAGCAGAGCGCATACCAGGTGCCGGCCTCTGCTAGAGGTTCTACGCTTTTTATTCCCCCCCCCCTTTACTCAACATCCTATTTTACCTGCCTCTTGCTAAGGGCAGAGGAGAGGGGAGAGTTACAATACTGCAGGTTTGATTGCGGCGCTGCCATGTTTACTACTTTAAACAGGTTCTGCTGTGATTTGGTCTGACGTGCGATGTTTGGTGCGGCACTCCGAATACAGGGCACCGGTCGGTGGATCCTTCAGTGTTACAGTTGCCGTGAGAGGGTTCAGAACGCAGGGAAATGTTTGTATTTGTCCGTCGGCATCGCGGTGGAGAGAAGGAAAGACTAAACATGAGAAGGAGAACGAATAACGTAAATGAGACAAGCCGATGAAGGAGACAGAATGGCCAGGGACGCCCTGTGCGGATCGGAAATTAAAGAGCGGGTAAGAATTCCGGAAAGATCAGAAGTTTGGGATGCAAGGAAACGTGAGGGCAAGAAGCAGACAATGTTAGGGGTGCTAACAATTTAGTGAAAAAGTGACGCAAAGGGAAAGCATGAACGGATAAAGACGCCACAAACACTAGGACAGCCAGAGAGCCAGCACAGTTGGTGACGCTTCCCCAATGCAGTGACTGTCAGTTCGCGGCCGCCATGTTACTTCCCATTAAACGCCGTCATTAAAACGGAGCTGGGATACCCTGCCATATCTCGGTGTTCATGCAAGTACTGCCACAAGCCACAAAGTGGTCTAAAGCTGATATGGGGAGGGGCAAGGACAGCGTGACAGACAGACGGACAGCATGTCGACTTCACAAGTCTACCATTCCCGCTTTATGGACATAAACTCGTGAAAATAAATAGGAAAAGGGGAACAGAAAGCACTAAGAGGAAACGAAGGATGGAGATTGCTAGCGAAATGATACACGGGGGATGGAAGAAAGAAAACTTCTTAATTGGCATAAATGAAGGAACGGGATAATTTGCCCCACGGATGGACCCCTTTCCCATGCACACACTGCCACAGGTAGTACATCCAACCTGCCATGTTGCCGTCCCTCGCAGCCAGGGATGCACAAACTGCTCACTCACAATTCCCTTGTGTCGCACCTAGACTCGAGCATCTGTTCTTAACTGCAAGGATCATCCCTTAAAGACATAAAACCACTGCCTCAGACTAAATTTCACGTGCGTTTCCTCAGTCTCTCCAAGCAAGTGCCATCAGTATCTCAAATTTGAACACGGCCGCGAACGGTACAGCGACTCGCTACCACCCGGAAAGTCCGGGGTTCGAATCGCGACAACAAAGACGCGAAATTCCTTCTTTTCTAAACGTCCACACCGGCTCCGGGCCCACATATTCGGAGGTTCATACCCAATGGTAAAGTCGCCGGCCCGAGAAGGCGACCGCTGACCTCCATCTATCGCCAAGTTAACAATTACAGGAGCCATACCTCCATTCCCCTTACATGCCTTCACTGTACGGACAGGGACAGCTTTACCTTCACCTTTACCGCTTCACTCCGCTATGTATTCCATTCATGAACGTACAAAATTAACTCAGCGGTTCAGGGGCACATCGCGGGGTGCGAGACGTCGGGGGAACAAAGCAGGACTACAAGTCATGTGGAGGAAGCTACCATCCTCTTCTAGGACTCAAGAGGCACTGAAGGCGTCGTTAATACTTTCCGCTGAGCTGCTTAATAATTAACACAGCAACCTGAAAGAGAATTGGAACCGAGACACTTCTTACTGAGTAAAATGGATTTACGAACAAATAATGCGCAAACGGCATGCAATTGATCCGCGGGCCCGTCTGCTAGCTGCATTGGCTGCCAGCAGCTTCAGGCGGTCCGCAGTCACTGCCTAGAATGATGTCAGCAGAACACCGGACTGCGGTGTACAGTAATAGGGACGAATCTCTTTTGAAAACAAATGCTTAAGAGAAAACAGGTACACATTTTAGTCTACCACACAATTAATAATTTAAAGCCCAGTGGTCACTATATGTACCACCAGTTTAACATTAAAAAATTGTACGTTCAGCCCACACAGTGTATTTATGTGTTTTGTGTGGATCTGAGAACAAACAGTGACTATTTCCCTATACAGCACTGGGTGGCTCGTTTGTATAACCGCGATGGTGTTTACTGCGCGGTACGGACTGTATTTGTATATGTTATTCAAGTTAACATCAGCCTTTCACGAGTTAAAAGGACGGGAGATTTTCCGTATCTAGCTACCATTTCCAATGCTCTATTCGTGTGTGTGTGTATAACACATACACATATATACACATATACAGTAGCATCAGAGGGTCACTGTTCATTGAATACGAACGTCACGAAGAAGAGAAGTTACTGAGAGACATTTCAAGACAAAAGGAGCTGTTTCACACTAACCTTTGTTCAGTAAAGCCTGAAGCTGAAATACCGACTGAAGCATTCGCGCGCACAGACTACTTCGTAACGACTTACTGTATGGCTGCTGCCACCAGGTGTACGTACCCGTTAACTAAATGGGCTGGCCGCTACAATCTGGCAGAATAACGACAGTATTTCATGCACGGTGACTTCTTCACCGTACAACTATCGCCTGCCTCACATAGCACTCAGCTGACCACCCAAACACGCGGCGAAGTAGCGGTCAGAAGCGACCAACGATAGTTGTCAGATAAAATAATTCCCTACGCATAACACACGTGTTCCACATACTTCATTCACAAAAGCCGTCTGTAAACCCAATCACTTCCGCACGTGAACATTCAAACACGCAGATCCGTCGCGACGTTTCGACGTCAGGGCCCCAGTTAAACCCCACGGCACTTCGTGTGTGTTTAGCAGTGAACATGGTGGCAGTGATATGGTTTTCTACTCAAACACTTCGCTCTTCGAGGGCCGGGATAGCTCAGTCGGTATAGCGACTCGCTACGGGCTGGACGGTCCGAGGATCGAATACCTGTGAAGGCGAAATTTTCCGCACCCGTCCAGACCTGCCCTGGGGCCCGTCCGGCCTCCCATACAATGGGTACCGGGTCTTTCCCGGGGGTAAAGCGCCGGGGTTTGGCGTTGACCACCCATCATCTACGGCCGAGGTTAAAGAAAGAACATAGCTACACCTCTATTGCCCCCTCTGGGTCTTCGTGGTCTCTTCTAGGGTGAACTTTACTTTTACCTTTACATTTCGCTCTTCTTCTGTCAGTTATCTCAGCACATCAATTCGTCTATCATCGAAGGATCAATAGTGCGCCCTTCGGAGGATACAGTTCCACAGCATGTCTAGCACCTCCCCAGGCAATTTTAAATATGCAGTAAACCGCGACACGGTGAAGGACGAAACACGTTTCCATGGCGACAAGACGTGAGCAGTGTCTGCCGACATGACAGGCGGTGACAAGAGTGGGAAGCTGCTTGCACAGCTCTCGGAAGGCAAAGAAGACTAGTGAGCCCGATCGCAATGTTACGGCACTGAGCGAAGTACAGATTTCAGTCGCTCAAGTTGGACTCCGTCTGTCGGGTTGGTTGTGCACAAGCAATTGCAGAGCGCAGATCGCCGTGTGCTGCCCGGTGTTCATCAAACAAGATCACTGTTACATACAGCACACAGCCACAGTGCAGTGCCACTGGTACAACAGGATACCACAGTCCGCCGTGGTCAAGACGTGAACAGCACACAGTGTATCGATGGACGCCCGGGAAATCTGGGTTCGGTTCCAGTCAGGGGCACATATTTTTCCCTTCTCCACAGTTCCCAATTCGTCTCTGAGGCTCATCCAACGTCCTTCCCCTAATCTCGAGCATAAAGCCGACCACTTGCCACCACAATGTGAGAAGGTTGAAACCGCATGGAGTTGTATCTACACTTCCCCATACGTTGTATGACTTGGTGCTTCATCACGAGCAGGGACGTTACATTTATCCGAATGCTTAACTAGCTACAGGGACATTACATTTATCCTAATGCTTAACTAACTACAAGACGTTACATTTATCCGAATGTTTAACTACAGGGACGTTACATTTATCCGAACGTTTAACTAACTATAGGGACCTTACATTTATCCGAATGCTTAACTAACTACAGGACGTTACATTTATCCGAATGCTTAACTACAGGGACGTTACATTTATAAGAATGCTCAACCACAGGGACGTTACATTTATCCGAATGTTCAACTAACTACAGGGACATTACATTTATCCGAATGCTTAATAACTACAGGGACGATACACTTATAAGAATGCTTAACCACAGGGACGTTACAGTTATCCGCATGTTTAAGTAACTACAGGGACGTTACATTTATCCGAATGTTTAACTAACTACTGGGACGTTACATTTATCCGAATGCTTAACTACAGGGACGTTACACTTATAAGAATGCTTAACCACAGGTACGTTACATTTATCCGAATGCTTAACTAACTACAGGACGTTACATTTATCCGAATGCTTAACTAAGTAACGGGACGTTATATTTATCCGAATGCTTAACTAAGTAATGGGACAACGTTACGTTCATTCTAAAGCTTAACTAAGTAACGGGGCAACGTTACATTTATCCGAATGCTTAACTATGTAATAGGACAACGTAATATTTATCCGAATGCTTAGCTAAGTAATGGGATGTTACATTTATCCGAATGCTTAACTAAGTACAGGGACGTTACATTTATCCGAATGGTTAACTTAAGCACAGGTACAGCGTTACATTTATCCCAATGCTTCCTTGTAACCGACCACTCCGAACGTGAAATGTGTAAAGAAGAAGAAATTTAAAATGTAAATTTCTCGATCAATATGCAGCTTGCAGCCAGTTACGTCACCCGGACCACCACCAGGTAAGCTAAACCGCTCAGTGCCACAACGCACTGCAGTGCACTTGCACTGCATTCCATAGATCGCGGACTCGGACCTCGGCCAGTAACTTCCACGTCCTGAATCGTGTTTCGTAGTTTTCCTCCGTTCTCCAGCCAGTACCTTCATTCGGCCCAAAGCCATATCACTCATAACTACAGATCTGCGTTACTGCAAGCGTCGTCAGATAAACATTCACGCTCCGTTACTGCAGTCAAACAGCCACTGAAGTAACAGGTCCGGCCTACATCCGCAGAAATTCTGAGCTCCAAACGGACGGCACTGATTGGTGTGTTATCGCAGGCATGCAGGTGGCAGCACTAAACGGCGGAAGGCGTCATAATTAATTACCAGAACTTCTTTCCTGTCAAAGCAAGTTATATCATACAACTGAGTTACATTCGCCAAATGTTACTGGGATGACCAAGGATTAACCTGCTTGCTGTGGCCAGGTTGAGAATAAGTGGAGCTGAGTCTCCACTCCCCCTTTCATGTTTCAATGCGTGCATAGGAATAATTTTAACTTTACCTTTATGATGAAACTTAAAGAGAATAAACTGGGCGAAGCATGTGGCACAAATGCGGGCGACGAGAGAAATGCAAAGTGTTGGTATAGGAAAGCCTGAAGGAAAGAGAGAACTTCGTAGACCTAGGCGTAGATGGAAGCGACAGATAGGACTGAACGGTCTGGACTGGAGTATCTGCGTGATTTCTTCTTGGGTTACTTTACCCCTGATGATGGGTCCGATAGTTGTCCCGAAACGTCGGTAAAAAAACTACAAATTTACGCCGCATGACATCCCAGAAGACGGAAGATACTGCAGTTTTCGTGTTTAATAAAGGGACCAATGGCGGGCCGTTGTTACATGGTGCTGGATCTTCAGGTTTCATAACATGTGGGGAAGTGACTGTTTAGCTGAAGGTCTGTTCGACTACTATAACAGACAGACAGACAGATAGATAAGATGGGCGGATAGCTACAAAGATAGATGGATGGACAGATAGATAGGATAGGATGGATGGATGGATGGATGGATGGATGGATGGATGGATAGATAGATAGATAGATAGATAGATAGATAGATAGATAGTTACCTCACTTCGTCCCGCTGTGTATGTTATCATTAAACTGGAGACAAAAGTGCCATGTACATTGGGGTGACCTTATATTGAGGGCATTGGATTGTATTGTGACTATTTCATTTGGTGTGTATCCTGTACTGTGGTTTTAACTTGTTTTGTAATGTGTGGGTGTTTTGACAATTGTGTGGGTGTTTTGGTAACATGTGTACTTGCCATTACTGTGTTTTCTATTATTTGTACTGTTTTGTTTTGTTTATATATATATATATATATATTTATTCTTATTTGTTTTGTCTGTACTAGTGTCGGGACTACTGCCACCGAATGAAAACTCAATTGCAGTAATAGTAATAATAATAATAGTAATAATAATAATAAAACAACACACAGCAGGACAAAACTAATATATTGGTGCTTCATTCAGCACTGCTACATGTTTCGACTGTTTGCATCAGCCATCATCAGTAGCCATCAGTTCAAAAAAAGAATGAGAAGCGGAGGAAAATAAAAAAAGGGGGGGGGCAGCTACCCCTCTTATTATTTTTTATGAACCGATGCCTACCTCATGATGGCTGATGTAGACAGTCGAAACATGTAGCGGCGCTGAATAAAGGACCACAACATTAGGCATGTACTGCTGTGTTTGTAGGTTAAAATAACACTTGAATATGCGGTTAGTTGGTTGGTTGGTTTCTAACACGCGTTACTCCGAAAATCATGTGGTTCTAAGTGAATGAGACTCGTTTCGTCCAGTAAGTTTCCATCCTATCGCGAATACTCTACCATTTTTAGACCACTAAAAAGTGCAACTTTCACCTGGCCTTGAAAACATTGCGCAATGTCCTCAGTGCATGGTGCAATGTTGCCAGCACTGCTTGCACGTCATGCCATCTCACAAACACGTTTCTGACGCACAGCGGTTCTCTCTCGTGTTCAACCGGACTGGCGTAGTCACACATTTTAAACGACACATTTCCAGCCGTCCATTTGCCGTTGTTACTCCAGTAGCACAGGAGTCGAATGGCTGACAGAAACCAGAGGATTCGCACTGGCGACGTGTTATGTAACTGTTAACACACCCAAGTACATTCATGCACAATTTGTAAAGACGTTTCATGTTTACACACGATTACATGTCCGTGCCGTCAAGAGCCCTGAGCTATAAGTCGGATTGAGCCCGGGGGACAAAGCCACCTTACCCTCTACCGAACTGCAAGGTTAGTTGGGCCCACAAAATACACGTACTGCACCTAATGTTAGAGGATTGGCAGTCTAGAGATGCACAGTCAGGGAAGCGTAATTATTTGAACACTTCTGTGTACAGCAAATGTTTGCTGGACATGAGGGGCACATACTTCACATGGACTTCAGGACACGTGATTACTTAGTTACTAACTCCACGGAGTACAGTCCTTGAGAAGCTAACCGGTTTTCAGCCAGTCAAGAAATTCCCCGCATTTTATGTAACCCGAAGGTTCATTACCTCATTCACAAGTGCCCGCCAACTGTCCCGATCCTGAACCAGCCCGATCCAGCCCATACCCCCACATCCCACTTCCTGAAAATCCATCTTAATATTACCCTCCCATCTACGCCTCGGGTCTCCCAAGTGGTCTCTTTCCCGCAGGTTTCTCCACTAAAATCCTGTCTGCACCTCTCTTCTCCCCCATACGCGCTACATGCCCCGCCCATCTCATTCTCGATTCGATCACCCGAACAATATTGGGTGAGCAGTACAGATACTGTACACGTGGATTTGCTGTGAAAAAAAAGCCTGTCTCTGCGTTGCTTTCAGACGTCAGCAGCGCACCTAACACACAGGATAGACCTATTTCAGTACAGTTTGGGTGTCTTGTACTGTACAAGACCACAAAACAGCTTATCACGTACCCTAACCCTCTTTCCTTCGCATAATCTACATCACTTCACATTGTATCATTTATTGTGCAATAAACTCCTGTGACTGCCACTTTTATCCACTCATTCCGTTCGTTTTTGTAATGCAGTTCAAATGGCTGTCGTACAACGGTTACGAGAAGGACGAGCGTACAAAGTCTGGGAACCTTCCAAAAAGAATTGTTATTTAAGGAATCGGAGAGTAATGGGCAGAAAGAGACTTTAGTATTGTATTTCCATGCTTTTTTCCATGGATACCCAGGTAAATGAGCACTGTTTCACCTGCAGATAGAATGTGGGCACAAAACGGATTTCGCCACCTGGTGCGTCCTCCAAATGTCTCTCTCTCCCACCTCCCACAGCTTTACAGTCCAGTGGTCACTGTACGTACCACCAGTTTAACATTCCACAATTCTACGTTCTGACCACACAGTGTATTTATGTTTTTTGTGTGGATCTCAGAACAAACAGTGATTATTTCCCTACATAGCATTAACTGACTGGTTTGTATAAGATATTTAACCCTTTACAGCCCAGTGGTCACTATATGTTTAACATTCAACAATTCTACGTTCTGCCCATACAGTGTATTTGTGTTTTGTGTGGATCTGAGAACAAACAGCGATTACTTCCCTATACAGCATTAACGGACTGGTTTGTATAACCGAGACGGAGGGTGTTTACTGCGCGGTACGGGCTAGGTATTTATATGTAATTCAGGTTATTCCTTGTGTTTAAAGGGTTAAGGTACAGTCAAGGTGAATTTGCCAATTACAAGCTCAGTGGTCACTCTATGTACCGCCAGTTTAACATTCAACAATTCTACGTTCTGCCCACACAGTATATTTATGTGTTTTGTGTGGATCTCAGAACAAACAGCGATTATTTCCTTACATAGCATTAACTGACTGGTTTGTATAACAGATTTAACCCTTTACAACCCAGTGGTTACTATATGCTTAACACTCAACAATTCTACGTTCTGCCCACACATTGTATTTATGTGTTTTGTGTGGATCTCAGAACAAACAGCGATTACTTCGTTATACAACATTAACTGAATGGATTTTAATACCGAGACGGAGTGTTTACTGCGCGGTACGAGCCGTATCTTTGTATGTAAATCAGGTTATCATAATCGTTAGATGAACAAGGACACAGAAGCACACATTTCTATGTCGTTCTGCTCATTCCACGTTCCAATGACCCCCCCTAGTAACCTTTAGACCCATCTTGACATTTCCCAAGCGAATGCCGTATGCAAAACTGCAAACATCGCCGACGCGAGCTGAGGAGGAAATCTTTATCGATTGCGCGGTACACTGACCGACCAGTCATAACTTTGTTGAGCGCCACAATCTGCCAGACCTTGGGGATCACCTGGCAGCGCGCCCGGACTGCACGCCACCCGTGCAGCAATATCAACAAGACGTGCAACTGATGACCTCACACGGCTGGTAGTTCGCAAACAATTGCGGTGCTGTCCGCCTAGAGTCAACAAACAGATCCTCTTATCGAATGAGCTGCCGTGACGACAAATACAAATTATCATGGATTTGCTGTAAGCGCAGCGGGACGAATTCCATCATAACTGATGCCCTTACATTCGGACACACGAACATAGCAATGAATTTTCAGTGTAATACGCCTATTTGCTTCACGGAACGTATAAAACACCAGCAAAAATTCGTAATAACCACCAAAAAGATTAACAACGGTTGCAGCTCCCCCCCCCCCCGACACATGGTGCCGTAGAGTCTGGTACCTTGCCGGTCCTGCCCGTTCAGTCGTACTATCGTGGAACCCTCGACCCACTACACACACACAGTGCGAAGTGTCAAAATACAAACCACGTGGACTGTGCCTGCAGAACATGAGGTATTTCAACAAATCGGTTTCGTTGCAAGCAACACACAGTCTATATTTGAGACAAGAAATCCTGGAGGGGGGGGGGGAGGTAGGACACTTGTATTGGCGTCTACATCCCGATCAGCAAATTCTGTCCGTGTCTTCATGTACTTTGCGCCTTTAAGCCTAGCAAATCAGCACGGTGGTAACTCTACGTAGCACCTTGTCTTAACATATAGCAAGACAGGCAATGTACGTATGACACAACATTCAGGCGCGTTAGCGTAACCACTGTTACTGTGAGGAAAAAATAATTATTACATATTCAGAGTGTGTGTCTGTGGCGTTCGTTATGCAGCATGCAATGCGCATGCGCTGTATTATATTGCTATCGGTGGCTTGTGTGCCTCTACCTTATTTTTCCACATTACCTCACAAACGGGACAATTTTCCGGAAAAAAAGAGTTACTGAATATAAAATGTACGTTTTCGTTTTCTCTAAAAATTTGTCTGAAACAGTTCTCATACTAAGAAGAAATGGGCGAAATGTGGTAAAAAAATATATATTGGTCTTCACGTAAAATACCCGTTATTCTTATCCGATTTTAATTAAATCTGAATTTTCTCGACACGTTTTGGAAAAATACTCGAACATAGAACTTCAAGAAAATCCGTCCATTGGGAGCCAAACTGCTGCATGCGGACGGACAGACACGACGAAGTTTTTTTTTTTTTTTGCGAACGCGCCGAAAAGCAGAATGAACGCCAGCAGGTTCGACACGTCAGAACTACTGCGCAGGAATTCAGGTTCTGCGACGGGGAATGAACGAGGTCTTACACAGGGTACGGTAACATGGCCAGTTACGTACCAATCTGTACGGCTTCATACCCGCAGTTTATCACAAGCATTGACGATCAAGATGGCGAACCATTAGCGCTACTGGCGGCGTGCTTGCATGCAATTATGACAGCCGTGTCCTTGAAGTCGTTCTGTTTTCTTTGTTGTGGAAGGCTGGGGGAGGGAGACGCGGCCATGTGGCGGTGCGGGCAACTTGCCAACTGCGCTATGCGAGTGCGCTCTCAGGAACACGTAGGTGCGCATCTCACGGTGAACCCCTCCCAACCCCCCCCCCCCCCAATTTCCACCCATACAACGATTTACAAACGCTTACCCCTTTCCCCCCCCCCTGCTCCACCTTTTATCACCCAGGGCAACACCCAA
>Ga0131853_10020793_pt1 | contig 11915 bp, 12 predicted proteins | sample TergutLab28metaG_FD_92764 | JGI IMG/M metagenome (GOLD analysis project Ga0131853, IMG submission 92764) | Labiotermes labralis P1 segment gut microbial communities from Petit-Saut dam, French Guiana - Lab288 P1 (version 2) (version 2) | ecosystem: Host-associated > Arthropoda: Insects >...
ATAGCTGCAACACTGTATTCCCTAGGGACATAGTTTGTCTCAGGAATATAAGTATAAATACCCTGCATAAAGGAGATGATGATGATGATGATGATAATAATAATAATAATAATAAATGAAATGAAATTCTGTTTCTTGCTGTTCCATTACAGGCAGGTTTCACTGTATTACAATGAGTTAACTAGTCATTGTCCACATTTTCATCACTAGAAGAAAAGTTTTATTCATGATCTTCCTCGCATGGGAAATTGTCTTACAGCACTTTTTGAACCCTTTGACAGTGGATTAACCTAAGTGTCATTCTAAGCACTCGTAATACACTGCCCAAGCAATGCTTCAGATGGTGTTTTTATGTTCCCTGCTGGTATTAGTGGGCAGTTCCCAGAATGGAGCCATTTCCCACAAGGCAACATAGTCACTCTTCGTATGGTTTCTTCAACAGATTTAGAAGTTCAAGTTTTAACTTCCTCTGTTGAGTTACTCTTGAAAGCATCTGAAACTGTCATTCCTCATTTTGTTAGAAGGGCCCTTGGTCTTCTCTTCAGAATGACAAGTGTTGTCAGTTTCTTGCCATCAGCCAAAACTAAAAACATCTATGTTAATGTCAGGTTTTCATGTTGTTAATTTAACAGGTACCAATTCTGATTCTTTGCATATCAACAAATATTTGGATTTTTTCTGCATTACTCACTTTCCCTAAGAAGTAATCATGTTTTCGGTGTGCATTAACCTTTTGACGCCTAATGTCAACTATAGTGGTCGTACCGCACCACTAACCTCTAAACGTTGCATTTTATATATTTATTCAACAAATATAGGCACTGAATATTTTAAACATGGTATATACTCTCTGTTTTTTTCTCTTCAAAATGCAGTTTGTTTCATAATTCTAACTTATTTGGTTCCTGTATTATTCACATTTTATATACAGGTTGTGCTAAAATTTAAAAAAATAATTCCGGCGCCAAAAGGTTAATTATATAGTGCAAGTATACTGTTAAATTTTATGTTTTGCTGCCCATGCATCCTGGTACAACTCTGGGTAAATGACCAGCTTGATGCACAATTACGTTATGTAAAGTGTTTCGAGCAACACTGTGCTCATTGTAGGAGGTCGAATTGTATTAGTACATCATCTGGTATAGTACTTTCAGTAAGAGACCGTCCAGTGTGCAGGTTGAGAAGTTCCTTCTCAACCTGCACACCGGACGGTCACTTACAGAGAGTACTATACCAGATGCTGTACTAATAAAATTCGACCTGACGATGAGCACAGCGTTGCTTGAAACATGTACAGGATTATAATAATAAACACTTTATATAATGTAATTGTGTATCAAGTTACTCATTTACTCAGAGTTGTACTGTTAAGTTTTAAAAGCAGCCATTTGGAAGCTTTTGCTCTGAAAATGGGCTAACAGTGTTATGATGCTTAAGTCATACTGCCCAGCCATTATGGGCTTCAAATTCTTGCTGTTGAATCTTCAGGACTTAGGATCTTCCAGTACCTCCATTCTTATTGTCTGCCTCATAACAGGAATGCCATTTTTACATTTTTCTAACACAAATTCTAGAACTTCTGTGTTATTGGCAGTGAATTTCCCTTGCTTCAGCCCACAAAATGGGTATTTTTGAGTTGAACTTGAACCCTTTAACAATGGTTCATTGTGTTTTGTGCAGTGTTGTACACTATTTCCATGACATTGAATTTGCATGCTGTGAAATAGTTGTTGATTTCTTCTGCATGTTTAATTTGTTAATTTAACCTTTTGGCGCCGGAATTATTTTTTTTAATTTTAGCACACCCTGTATATAAAATGTGAATAATACAGGAACCAAATACGTTAGAATTATGAAACAAACTGCATTTTGAAGAGAACGAAATGGAGAGTATATACCATGTTTAAAATATTCAGTACCTATATTTGTTGAATAAATATATAAAATGCAACGTTTAGAGGTTAGCGGTGCGGTACGACCACTATAGTTGACGTTAGGCGTCTAAAGGTTAATATTAGCATCATATCTGCAACACATTGAGTTTGGTGTCTTAGATGCTTTGTATCTTCCCTTTCAGCACAATAACCTATGACTTTTAATAGGTTAAAGAATTCCTCACTTCACTAATCTGACTTGAAATGAGCTGCTGGCTTATCAGTAATGAAATCAAAAGTATAAAAATTAAGTGTAATTATTGTAGCAGCTGTGTAATTCTTCACTTAGGTGCAGCATATGCAGAAACACTCACCATATTAACAGAACATGTTTAAGTGTGTGGTTACATGGCCATCCCTCATATTTCTTATGATGAACTGGGGAAAAGTTCTTGTGTTTTGTGCACACATTTACAGTAAGTGGGGCTGATGTGGTGGTGCGGGTGTAGTTATTCTTACACGTACATGTTGATGCATTATGTTACAGATGATATATGGTACCGTGCTATGTGCCTTGACGATCAGTCAGAAAGAGAGAAGAATGTAATATTCTTAGATTTTGGCAATATGGCATTTGTTGAAAAGGAAAATATTCGTAAGATGATAAAAGACTATGTTGAAGCTCCTGCTGTTGCAGTCATGTGTTCTTTAGAAGGTAATAATTTTTGGCTTTCTTCTTTAATCCTTTGTTTGTGATGCTGATGTTGACACTAACATGAACATATCAGTGTTTCATGAAGAGGAGGATATTTCTTGGTTCATTTATTTCATTAGTAGTGAATTTTTCTTGACCAGCTTTAGGGTCAAGAGATTCTCTCTTCCAAACCTTCCAGACATTATTGTGGCCCACTGAGCCTCTTATTCATTGGGTATGGGGGTAAAGTGGATGAGGCATGAAGCTGACCACTCACTTCCATCCAGGGCCAAGGTTAAGAATGAGTGGGGCTATACCTCTGTACTCTCCCTGTTTGCCTTCATTGCATAGACAGGGATTTTTAAATTTTTTATTGTCTCCAAAAGTGAAATCATTACTGGTTGCACATTAAGAATTTGCCAAGATGACATATGAAGTGCAACAGTGACGCTGTGTAAATAGATATTTGTGCTTTTTGTGATACATGTTGAATATGTTTAAAGAATGATGTGTCACTTTTTTCAGGACTTGAAAATGCTGATGAGACACTGAAGAATCGTGTTTGTGAACTGGTTCAGGTGAACCAGATTTACAAGGTACGGGTTAAATCATGCCCTGATCCTGGAAGTTATGTCATTGAGTTTCCTCATGTTACAGAAGCACTCGTTAAGGAAAACCTGCTTCCTTCTGGTGAGTCACACTTTAATGAAGTAACCTGTTTTGTTTTTCCTCATATTCACCCTTTTCATTTTTATCAAGTGGCATTTGAAGGGTGCATGGATTGACTGCTGGGATTTGAATTTAATGTCTCCAGTTGTTAGCATCTATTCCTGTGAAGACTAAGTTTCAGATGTCATCCCACAGACTGATTTTCCTGGTTTTTCCATATGATGGTCATTTAAGTTTCTGCACTCTGTAGTGATAAATTATATTTTGAAGAGGACTTGGAGTTCACAACGCTGCTGTTTTGTTAGTGTGCATTTGTAGGAAACACCAGTTGTATAAACTAAGAAGTCTTTAGAAAGCACTTTTTGTGGTCACACTACAATAAAGCTGCTCACAGAGAAGAGTTCAGAATGGGTACACTTTGTTACATACATTTGTAACTGCTGTACATAAGTACAGTTGACCAATGGGAAAAGGATGCACATGAAAGACTGTTGCCTGCAAATGCCAGTTTTGCCATATAAACAATACCCCCCACCACAATTACTAGCTGATGCAAGAAAAGGGATAGTTTTGAAAGGCAAGCCTCACCTTTGATTCACAGATTTAACAAAAAAGTGTACATGGTAATTGGGTAAATACAGTAGTTCACTTGACATCCATCACACAATATAGAATTTAAATTAGTATACTGCTACCATTAGTTAAATGAAGCCCCCAGACATCTAATCCTGTCATGCATCTAATTCTTCTTTCAGAAAAATAAAGGGAAGATGGAGGTCGGAAAGGACTGCAGACAGACGGTGGAATGGAGTGTTCATAAACAGTGTGCATTTCCCATATGATTTGATTCACAGAATCATGGGATCTTGAGTGTTACCATCTATCTTGTACTGAAAAGTCTGTGTAATGTAATGTCTTGCAGTAGCATTTGTTATGAAGACTCAGTCAAAATGCTCTTCACTGGCTCACCATTGGTGCAAAGGGAATTTGGTAATCAGTATTGTATGAAACCCTTTCATGTCACACACATTGACCAACTGTGTCACATGGGTGTGTCAAAAGGATTGTTGTTTTACAGTCGTTATGTTTTATACACATTCAGTTCACTCAGTACGCAGTCTTGCCATTACCATTCCTTGAAGTTAGATAAATTGCTGTTATTGATAATTTGTGTGAAGAGTATCTCAAACTGACATATTCATGCTCTGGATGCAACATTCTTGTGGAATTTTTGGCATTCTGATGGCATGTTGGACACACATCCACCACTAAATGCATACAGGCAGGTCTTGTTTTATGCCTGAGTTACGTTCCCGAAAATGTCATGCAAATTGAGTACAGAATTCCCATTTAAAACAATGCGGGTTAGAGGATTGACACCTTCACCCTGTGTAGTGTATGCCTGTAACACAATTGTACATACAGACGTGTAGAGTATATATGTACTGTGTGTATAGGTGTATATACATTTATATACATATTTATATATTAGTAATGCAGTAAAACACTTATCAGCTGCCACAGTGCCAACAGAAACAGTTTCTCTGGTCATTTTAATTTTATTAAAATGATGTCTTTGTGAACTTGCTAAATGAACCTGTACTTAAACTGAATGGTTTGGTATTATCATCATCATCCTTTGATGAATTCTCATAAATTTAAAGAGCTTCCGCTTAACCACAAACTTACAGGCACATGGCACTGATTTTGATCTTCAAACAATGTACTCAGAATCTATTTCCATATGTTCAGTAGTACACCTTGAATAACAAATGCTTGCAGTACCCACTTTTGTTCCTAACTTAGCAGTTATGTAATTCTTCCAGCAATATCACAAATTGTACATACACTATTATGAGCAATCCTAATATCGCAACGTATGTCAATAATTCGTTCACTCCTTTGAAGTTGAATTATTACGTCCAATTTCTCCTTAAAAGCGATTGTCTTTCACCAGTTTTTCATTGCGGTTTAACTAGGCACTGTAAATTCATGTTTCTTACTCATTTTGGTTGAAGGAAACTAAATGATCGATGTGATATATTACCAATATAATCGATCCATACATCTGACTGATGGTGTGACAGTGACGACACTTTCTGCTGGCCACATACAGAAATCTGTGCAGCCACATACCAGTTATGCCAAAATGCATTAAAACAAAAACCATAACATAAATTCAAGAAGTGGTGTAAATTTACAGGTCACATTCCAGTGAAATCCCACAAGTTCACATGTAAAACGAGATCTGCCCATGTAACTGTAGGTCTGCTGTTGCTAATGACTGTAATGCTACCAAACATGGTGCCTTCCCCCCCCCCATGTTTGAATTTAGACAGAGGACATAATGGTGTTGATAATGGTATGATGAATAAAATTGTTTAGTATTTTTTCATTGTGTCAAGTGAAGTACTGCGCATTTAACCTTTTAATGACCCTGACATAATAATTTGTGTGTGGTTCAGTGTACACCCACAGGCCAAGGCCATATATGCTTGCAAAACATAAAAATAATTTCTCCCTGCTGCATATTTGTATACAATTTCCCCACCCCACATGTCAAAGCTTCATTTTTACTTTGTTGCTTATGGATAAGCTTAGTGCAGTGGTGGCCAGCTAGGCAAGCTGCAAAGGCTCCACTGTACAAGGCAAGCATAAGAGCTATGCATTTACACACTAGAACATTTTTTTCTCACTTGATGAGCCTCCTTTCTTTAGAAAATATTGTCCATTGTTGTTCACTCTCAGCCTCATGGCTGTATTAGTACAAACATTTTTACATATTATTGATGTTTGCATGAGTTGCATGTTAATGGTATTATCTGATCTGAATACAAGTATGAACTCATGCTTTATGTATCATCTGAAATATTCATTTATTTCCATGTACTACCTGAAATATTTCAGTATGTTATAATTTAGAAAAGTGTGTATTAATTTAATGTTTGCAATAGTTTGGAGGCATTAAAAACTTTTTCAAGAATACGCTACACCGTATTTCTGTGGTTATATTTAAGACATAACTACAAAGATTACTTGTTCATTTTTTGCTTTGTGTACTGTGTAAATATGTTACATTCTTTTCCACCTGACCATTCTAGGCTGTGTATGCTGCTTTCTTCTCAGAAAGGAATTAATTTATGAAACTTTGTGTAACACTTTGAATATGTAGTGATGTCTGAAGTGCTTTGAAGGATATAAAATTATGTGTGAGACTTTTTCCTTAACAGTTCATAAATTCTTATTGGGGTTTGCATGTTCTGAAGAAGGTAAACCTCAATATCATCTTGCACCATCATCCAAATTGTTCCCAGCAGATGTAGACACAGCAACCATAGATACATACATCCAAATACCAGGGAAGTTTGTGATGGATTACACACTGCACGTAATTTAGGAATCACGTGGTCATTATGATTCTTCAAGTTCAAATGCAAATTAATTTGTAAACCAAGAAATTTTATGTTTAGTGACGCTTCTGTATATTTTTCATTACAGCCAGTACTCGGTGGATAATGTGGAGAATTATATGATATAAATGTTATTGTATTTGTTATATGTCATTCATATTAGACAGAACCATGTTTGACACTGAAGAGAAATTATAAACATTTTGACTATAAATTATGGCACTAGTATTTTCAAGTATTATTGGTTCGTATAAGGTATATTTATTCTTGTAGGAAGGTCATGTATATGCACAGTGGAAAGTAAGGGTTATAAGAATTGGCCTTTGTGGTATGCATGTTTTAGGGTTTCCCAGTCAGAAAAAAAAATTGAATATTGTTATATGATTTTATTTCAGTGACGTGCTTCGTGTCAGATTGGTTATGAACCAGTATGCAGCTGTTTCTTGAATGCTATGAAAACCTAATTTAGGTACGAGAATTTCATTATTATGTAGTCAGATGCCTTGGCTAAATATCACAAAATTCCTCCAACATGCCTTTTTGGTTAAGAGAATTGAATGCACTGTATGTTAGTTTGTAGGTAGCATTTTTATTATAGTATATACCTTTCCTGAAGTCAGATTGCTCTAGCACCAGAATACTGTTAATATGTAAATGTGAGCTGAACTAATTGCTCATAACCTTTTCAAGTGCTGTGGTGGTATCTTGTAGTGGATTCCATGGAAAACATCAGGGCCCGACTTTACATGACAGTCCACGACTGACAACTTAATAAACATGTGTATGGAGGAAACAAGCTGTGGGTTCGTGACTAAGTACTGAGTAGCATTGCCTAGCATTAGGCCTTGGATAGAACTATAGGTAGTAATTTGTAGATTAGGTGCATTCTCTCTCTTTAAAAATTAACTTTTGATTTACTGCAAATTGTATTTCATGAAATTTCCTGGAGTAACCCTATACATGTTCCTTCTGGACCTGACTTCACACAGGGGTTCAAAGCCTCAAGGCCAATTGGCACCAATTCACACACTCAGTAGGTTACCACAATGAGATGGATCCAACCTGACACAGTGTGGACCAACAAAATGACGATAATGACAGAAGCCACTAGGCTCATAAATGATGACCACAGCTTCTTAACCTCTGGCTGACAGTCTCCCCCAGCAAGTGTCTTCTGTCCCCCTAATCGCCATTCCGGTTTTTTTGGGAGGTGGGAGGGGGCTGGCCACACACTTGGTTCTGTTTCCTCATATTAATACTTGTGGTTACTCTGTCAGAAGCCCGTTGACATCAGTCTTTTATGACCTGGTCTGGTCTTCTTACAAGAAGCTACACATTCTGCTGAATATATGGATATCATAACTGCTGCAAAAGTTAGGGCAGGCAGGCAAATTGTGGTCAGTGACCCAATCTCATAGTGTACGGCATTACGCAAGTGTTTTTAAAAAACAGATAATATATCAGCAGCTCATTTGTCATGCACGGTCTTCTTTTTTATACAGTGGTGTCATAGTGGATATTTCTGTCTAGTCAGGGAGAGCACCTGTGTATGTTGAGTGATTACAAATATAGCATAATGGGTGACTAATGATAGATGTGCAAGTTTTCAAAATTCTGCTTGTTGATTAATCATAACCTGATGAATTTTTGATTTGAGAAAATTTGTAACACTTTTCATCTCCATATTGGTGGTTAAAGACAAGAACCAACCTGTAAGGTATTCTCTACAGGAAAACATTTTCTGTAAAGCATCAGAGGACTGCATATTTAGTGCCACAAGAAATGTTGCATGTTTCTCTCATGTTCTCCATTTGTGGCCCCTCAAACCTCCAACAGCATTGCTTTGACTGGAGAGTGGCCCAATAAACCCCAATTTTTCATTTTAGGTGTCACCAACATGCGTGGCTCTTTGGTATGGTTTTTGGTGTCTTGCCCCAGTGGTCTCTCAGCCCAGATCAAGGGGCAGATGATTATGCCAGAGACCGCTGATGGGTTCATAGCCTCAGTCAGTGCTCTGTGTTCCCTCAACAGGAGTGGGGGTAAGAGATTTGACACTTTTTCGCTCTCAGAGGATCGCTATGTGCATATGCAGGTGAAAAACCTGTGCAGGTCCGTACCTCGGGGGAAGAGCTGGAAGTCCTGGGCATTCATGCCCAGGGAGTCATGCAGCTGTGCTCTGGGCGCCACAACCAGGAAGCTAACAAGTTCCCCTGACTTGGCGCTTTATAGTGTCACTGGTGCAGGGCCCTGAGGTGTCGAAGGTGCAATCTGTGACAACTCTGCAGCAATGCAAGTGTTGCCCACACAGCACAGCTGTGGGGAACTGTTCGACCCCAAGGCAGCAGCTTAAATTTTGTAGCTGCAGGTGAAACACATGGCCAGCTGGTAGAGCTGTATTAAATGAAAAGAGGTGAGTGACACAAGGAGGGCGCAAATTGAACGCAGCCAGGGGAGAGCAGTGCAACCAGCTGACCTGCTGTGCTGGAGGCAGCTCTGGCCAAATCTTACGCAGAGAAGGAAAGTCTGGGACTTGGATAGAACCATGTCATCCACAAACCACTCCAGGCTCAAGAACCAAGAAAATTAATTTTTTTATTCAAATTATATACTTTGTCACTCACTTTGCTGCCTGTGGAACTCTGCCACCCAGAGCAGCCACACCACTCCCCCCCCCCCTCCACTCCATCAGCTATGCCCCTGGTGCAGCACACACAATCATAGTGCTTTGAAGAATACAGTTTTGGAATCGCAGGTCTACAGGAGTAATAAAAGACACACAGCACCCAACTTTCTTCTTTATAAAGAATTTCATTACACAAATTTATTATTTGTAAGGCAATTTCCAGAACAAATATTATGCATTACAAGATAGTCACAGCATATATTTGCTACTACGATGGTTTTGTTTACAAACCAAATTTATAGCACATTAGGGTTATAAGAGCTTCTACTAACACTGTATACAAGGTAACATAAATAACATTAACTACCATAAGGCAAACTAAACCAATTCATCTTAAAAGCAAACCATACATCTGTACATTACTACTCTCATTAAACACCACTAAACTAAAATGTCTGTGTGTGTGGAAGGGTGGGAGTTGAATTAAAATGCCTAAACTGAAAATTTTGTTCAGTGTAAGAATGTCACACACAAATAAATACCCCATGCATCACTTGTTATCACTTTTAAAAATGAATTTGATCTATAAGAAAATAAAATGTTGAAATATATAGCCTTCCACACAGGTAAAGGTTGAAAAATACCTTCATAGACATCAGACTGACAGCTAACAGGGTTTTGCATTAGAAGCAAAGAATTACAAGTAACTTTCTATCAGCAAAGAACAGGTGGAAAATGATCTATATGTCAAAAGCTTCTACAAAGACAATCAGTGAAAGAGAACACTGTCATTCACTGGGTTTGGTGGTGAGTTGAACAGTGCTTGAAGAAGCCTAGCAGCAAGGAGAGCACACTATCATTTCTTGATCATGAGAGACAAGGGGATTATATGGAAGAGATAATGAAGATATAAGGGCATTACCTCTCAGCATCAACAAAATTAACCAATTTAAAAAAAAACAGGCAGTCCTGTCTAGGTGACACTTTTTAAAACTTCCAACAGTGTTACCAAAAGTGTGTAACATAGACTGCTTCTCATTTCTAAAAGAAATCAGTGTGAGGCAGATTGAGTGGGGATGTAAATGGTCACATCCAGTCTGATGTAAAATTATTACCACGGCAATCCGGCTAAAGTTGTCCACTGTCTGATTACAGTACATTATTCTAAAAACACTGTGTTTCATAGACACGCTATGTCTGTCTTGAAAAATGGATAAAAACAAACCTATTCCCAAGCCCATTAGGCAAATAGAAGATAATCTGCATCAATAGGCCATAGAATCTTATGGGTGGAACAGAGCTTTTTCTTACCATCCCTCACCCCCCTTTTACCTGGGAGTGCAGACATAGCCAGTCTTCTAGACAGCAGGATTTTAATTAGTAGATTGTCAATCAATCAAAACTACAGATAAAATAACTACTTTCACAAAAATAACTTCTTTCACAGTGTGTTGAAGAGAAACTCAGATTCCATTGCTCCTAAGTTTCTTTTCTTCTGCGTGTCAGAGATACAGTACTCAGCATTAAGGTTGGTTGATAAATCTGTCCATATGATTTCGCAAATTTAACAACTGCTGCCTGGTTTCTTCATCGACCTGGAGAATATCACGTGGCCACAAAGTTGGTTCTGGTAAAATTGACACTACCTGTAAACCAGAGAACCAGTATATCTTCTTCCTTGGATGATGCATCTAATCCATAAATATTAAAAGAGATCACCCACAGCATTGCCTTAAATCTCATAAATGTGATTCCAAAATCAGGTGGCTATTACAAATCAAGCCAAAGAGTGGCAAAATATCTGAAGAAGGCAAGTTGGTGTGACCTATGAGGTTTGGCTATTAAATAAGGAGACTAGTGTAATAAAAATGAAATAATTCATCTCCATACTGTCCCCTTCAAAGTAATTTCCAATGCAGGTGCACAGTCTCATTGGTTAACAGCCACACCTCACTCATAGGTGTAAAGCAGTATGTGTAAGAAGACTTGAAGATTGAAAAGGTTCATACAAAAAAAACTTTAAACCACTGTTCATGCTGCACTGCAATACAATACTTGGCCACACATGGCTATTTATCATATCGCAGGGGAAGAACTTCTCTTCATGGTAGCCAAAGATAACCAGCATGTACTACATCGCAACATAGCAAATATTAACACACAAACTGTCATAAGCATATCTACAATTTCCATTTGAAATATTATAAACATGACAGTAAACACTCCGAGATTACACCTGGCAATTTAAAAAAGTGCAGTGCATCTATGAGTTTAAATTATGAACAGAAATGCACCATGAAATGATGTGACTATCAATTTATAAATCATACTGAAGTAGAACAGCCTGCTTATGTTCATTATTACTTGGGGCTGATCATTTTTTTCTTTCAGGCAGATTTCAAGTTGAACACATCAATCAGGGACAAAAATATAGCACAGCAAATAATCCATGCATTTATGATCCTGCAGTTAGGAATGCTGTTACTGGGGAGCAGGTATGCATGCGTAGCTTCTGTTTTCCTTAACTTCCTTATTTTTATTCCATTTCTAATTGGTTTCACTGTTTGTGTTTCTCCTTTCATTCTCCCCCCCCCCCCCTCCCTTTTTTTTTCCTTTTTTTTTTTTCCCCCTTCCCCCTTATCCCC
>Ga0131853_10020795_pt1 | contig 11914 bp, 2 predicted proteins | sample TergutLab28metaG_FD_92764 | JGI IMG/M metagenome (GOLD analysis project Ga0131853, IMG submission 92764) | Labiotermes labralis P1 segment gut microbial communities from Petit-Saut dam, French Guiana - Lab288 P1 (version 2) (version 2) | ecosystem: Host-associated > Arthropoda: Insects >...
CACACACACACACACACTCACTCAGTCACTCACTCACATGCACACACACACACACACACACACACATTCACTCACTCACATGCACGCACGCTCGCACGCACATTCACACACACACACACTCACATGCACATTCACACGCACGTACACACACTCAATGCGCGCACACACACACACTCACACACCATACCACACACACACACACACACACACACACACAGACACACACTCACTCACTCACATGCACATACACACAGACAAACACACACACACACACAAACCCACACAAACACACACACACACACACACGCACACAAACACACACAAACACACACATTCACTCACATGGACACACACACTCACTCACTCACATGCACGCACGCTCGCACGCACATTCACACACACACACATGCACATTCACACGCACGCACACACACTCAATGTACACACACACACACTCACATGCACAGACACATTCACTCACTCACATGCACACACACAATCACATTCAAATTCACATACACAGTCTCACGCACACACTCACTCACATGCATACACGCACATTTGCACGCACGCACGCACACTCACTCATTCAATGCGCAAACACACACTCACATTCACATGCACGCACACACTCACATGCACGCAACACTCACACACTCACACACGCACAAACAATACTCCTACTCAGAATTCCCTTCAGATATGCTAAATTTGTGATATTTTGAAAGATCAATAAACGGGCCGCCACAATTGTGCAGACCGCAATTGTGCGCTGCTCTGCCGCTTTGCGGTAAAGATCTAAACAACACATTAGGGGCGGAATTTTAACATCTTGTCCTATCCTACATTATAAAACCATAATTCAAAAGTGTGTCTACATACCGACTTCTTCTGATCTTATTCGTGAAAATGGTTATTGTTTGAGAGTTTTGGCTGAATTTGTAAATTCACCTATGATAGTATAAATTTTTGTAGCCATGGATTACTTCGTGTATACATTATTTATCAATTCCGAGTAACTCTGACGTCACACTTGACCTACGGACAGGTAAAACAGAATTTCGTTACATTCCACACACACACACACACACACACACACACACACACAGTACAATGAAACTGCGATATTTATAGGGGCTAAAACAATGACTTCTTTGCATCCTATTCAGTGAAATAATTCAAGGGCATTTTGTGTATGAAATGATGATACTGAGATTTCTTTCGTGATTTGTCATCCTGTCAGCCGGATATTTTTAATGAATCGTTCTATACAATTAAACGTAATGATGCTGTGGTAAGTCGTTTTAAAATCTCACGAAATTGGTTTACAGTTAAACACGACTGGCATTTACTAAAAATAACAACTTTTCAGAAAGTTTATCTTGTTTCACTTATGCTTGAAATCGTTCATACACTGGAACTGAATGAATATACTTATATATTCCAAGCCTTATATACCAAACGGTATACATTATAAAATACAAAGAAAGGAAACTAAAACAAAGAAAAAAAATAAACACACATTCAAAACCTTTAGGGCCGCACGACTTTGCTAATTGGGGCAATAAATTGAACAAAGTTTGAACGTTCGTCGTTTCCTAATGGGACACCGGTGTGACGTGCTGCCTCAACGATTGTCATCAGTTTGTGGTGGCTGCTACTAGCAACCCGCACCTTAATTCTGCTATTGTCGACTTTTTACGTATCCCATTCATTCACTTTATCTTAGAACATTCTCAGGGAAGCCCACGGCCAGGGACAGATGTACAGCCAAGTTTTCATCTACTGCAACATTCACTAATTAGGGGCTCACATTCTTCTAAGCTGTAACTAATCTAATGTCGGGAGACAAACCGGACTTCTAAGGCTTCGAAGAGTTCCCAGGGAAAGAGATAACTCTAAATGCACTCCCCTTCGTCCCTCCAGCCATCCGAAAGTCTATTAAGTGGCCAGGTATAATTATTATTGTGTCAAATAGCTGCCGACCGAGCAATTTTCAAGTGAGACATAAGCCGTAGTGTTTTTATATGATCAATATATGTGTGGTACAAAGTTATAACATTATATAGTCATACACAACTCTCGATTTATTAGAAGTATTAGTTGTACTTCTGGGGGACCGCGGTAGCACAGTGGTTAAGGTGCTGTGCTGCAAATCGGAAGGTCGCTGGTTTGATCCCAGCTAGTGTCAGTGGATTTTTCACTCACAGAAAATCCTTCCGATCGACTCAGCCTCTATCAGAAATGAGTACCAGGAGTATTTCCTGAGGGGTAAAAGCGGCCGGTGAGTAAGGCTGACAACCTACCACCATCCTGTATCGTTGTCACGAAATCTGGGAATTTTAACTTCCTGGAACCATCTGGGCCCCTCCGGGCCTGTAACGGGACCGCTTTGCCGTTACCTATTTAGTTGTATTTCTAGCAACATGTTTCGGCTCACATACAGAGCCATCTTCAGGCTTGTCTTCAGAGTGGTCTGCTGTATGTACAGTTGTTGGTGTTTTCAAAACACCAACAACTTCAAAACACCAACAACTGTACATACAAACCATTCCGAAGACTAGCCTGAATATATATGAGCCGGAACATGTATCTAGAAATAAAATTAATACTTCTAACAAACTAATAGCTGTGTATACCTATATAATTTTATAACACATATTTTTATCCCGATCTATCGTTTGTTAAGATTTGGCATCTTTCCGTCGCGCTTTGTAAGTCTTCGCGTTACTCCAGAACAGGTAAAAATGGTCTCTGAAATTTATGCAGTTTATGTTTGATATTCCTTCTGAAATCCTTCAGTGTTTGCTCCGGACCAGACAGAAGTTAGTACAACGTACAGAATGTATCGCCAGAATACCAATTTACGCTTTAAAATAGTGTGATAACTACCATGTTCAGCCAGGTTTAAATAAGCACTTTGTTTCAGGTTATCGTGCGACTTGCACGAAACAGCGGTATTTTCCTTTATAAGACTTTGTCTTGGAAAATGATACCACGTGCGCGCGCATGCTTATATTAAGGTCATAAGTTTCCCTAAGACAACCTGAAGATGGCCAGTACAGGCGGAAACATGTAGTTGTTCATTATATAGTCATTAAATACACCTCATGTGACACAGTTGTGTTTGAGTACATACCATTTTCCAAGTTTCACACACACAACGGGGATGGCACTTCCGAAACAATTTTGTCCTTGAGGCAGGAAGACCTTTTAAATGAAATGTAAATGATCTTCACGATTCAAAGCATTGAATTGCATATTTGTGTTAATGAAATCGCTTGTTGCTATGTCTATTTTTTGAATGGGCCTTCGTGGCTTAGAAGAAAAGGTTGCAAATGTCGTAGTAAATTTATCTCAGTATTTAACCAACTTGATGCACAAAATTTGTTTCACGATAAGTTTTATTTCACGCCTCTACGTGTTTCAGCATATGTGCTCATCATCAGGAGGTCAAAATTGCATTACACAGCCTCTGGTATCATCACACCTATAGGTGCTCGAAACATGTAGAGGCGTGAAATAAAACTTATTGTGAAACAAATTTTGTGCATAAGTTTGGTTAAATACTGAGATAAATATATTGAGATGCAGCACGGTTAGCAAAACGTCAAAAAAAGTCGTAGTAAATTAACCGAATTAGGGAGCCACAATAGCTCAGTCGGTGCAGCGATCAGGCTACAGGCTAGAAGAACGAATGATCGTGGTTCGATCCCCTGCAGTGATAACGAAGTAGTTTTCTTCTCCAGAAGTCCAGACCAGTATTGGTTTCATGGTGAACAGGATTCAATTGGCTCAGGATAGGTTAGAATAGTAGCGGATTCTTGCTAACACAATAAGAAACCGAAAAGTGTTTATAATTTCTTGACCAAATTAGCCGGTGTTAGCTTCCCAAGGATACCTAGGCTCACATTGTATGTAACAATGGTACTGTACTATAGGTACATGAATTGCAAATTATGTAGTCTAACGCAACTCAGTTACTAATTATTATTATGATTAATGGTATATTTTACATTATTATTTCTGGCTATATGTTTTGGGCTCTATCTATTCGAGCCATCTTCAGGCTGAAGTATTGTCTACTTCTGAAGGTGATATATACAATTGGCAATATTGTTGTCGATTGCGGGCCGAAACATGTAGCCGGAAGTAGTAATGCAACCCATCCAAAAACTCGGTACAGAAAACCATATGCTGCAACTCAACATCTAATGCTCCTGATGATGGGCGTATGTACCCGAAACATGTCGAGCTAAGAAAACATCGATAAAATTACCTAGTTGCATCAAGTTGGCATTTCACTTTATATATTTTGCAATTTATATAGCTATGTAGCAATTTAACAACACAACGTGGATGTCTCACCTGAAAAGTATGGTATTCTACCTCTCATGCATGCAAGAAAGAACGAAAATTTTGCCCTAATTCCAGGCTCACGTTAATTAATCTCTCAGGTATCTGTGGTATGTGAGGTCTGGGTGACATGAATCAAACCTGCCGTAAGTATTTTCCTTTACCTTTGCTTCGACATGCTCTTATTCCCAATAATTATAGGGTGTATAATTTTCGCTAATCGTGGACCAGGTAGCTCCGTCGGTATAGCGACTGACTACGGGCCGGACGGTCCGGTGGGGACGAGATTTTCCGCCCGTCCAGACCGGCCCTGGGTCCAACCAGCCTCCTGTAAAATGGGTACCGGTTCTTTCCCGGGGTAAAGTGCGGCCGGGGCGTACTGCTGACCACTCACCCCCTTCTAGTGCCGCAGTCATGGAACAGTAGAGCTATACCTCTACCCACCCTCTGGTCCACACCGGACCTGTAACGGGATCACTGTACCTTTTTTTACCTTTATAATTTCCGTTTATAATCTAGGCGTCTAGCTAGCGTATGTTTCCGGTCGGAGTTTTTGGTAGAAAGGGATTTATGCTTTTTAAATGAGGGGGCCCTAGATACAAATATCGGTTATTCTGAGTTAGTGTTTGCTGTGTTTGGCAATTTGACCAACTTAGTTGCGAAGAAAAGGCAAGGGATTTCGGTGCTAGCCGCTGCACTACACAGACGGATTGTGTTATAGGCTGCAGATGGTTCTAGTTATAAGTCTGTAAGTTGATTCCATATATTATAACCCTTTAAGTTAACTGTGACTATTTAGTGCTGCTAATGCAACACTCTTTCGAATTGATTCCACGTGTAAACTTTAGGTGTGTCTACAGGCATTAATAATTTGTAGATTGTTTGTAGCCTGAGATAGGGTGGAAGATACAAGAACACAGGCTGTCAGAAAACTCCCAGCTGTTTTTTTAATCAGGAAAGTATGAAGAAGCACTGAGCGGGGTTACGCGACGGTTCATAGGCTATATCTTGAAATATTTTGATATATGAAGTGTCTGCTATTTCTTATAGACGACATATCCACAAAAGCCATTGAACTTGTGCGGAATTTTAAAAGACTTTAGTAAACTAAATTCGTGTGTTTGCTATTACACTGTAATAAAATTTTATGAATATTTTATTATGAGCAGATTTTGGAAAGAAAAATGTGATCTTGGCTGGTGTAAGAACTACGTGAGATTTGAGGTTCTGGCAGTAGTACTGCTGAAGATTTGAGGTTCTGGCAGTAGTACTGCTGAGGATTTGAGGTTCTGGCAATAGTGCTGCTGAAGATTTGAGGTCCTGGCAATAGTGAGGCAGAAGATTTGAGGTTCTGGCAGTAGTACTGCTGAAGATTTGAGGTTCTGGCAGTAGTACTGCCGAAGATTTGAGGTTCTGGCAGTAGTGCGGCTAAAGATTCGGCGTCACAGAAAACTTGAATCTTCGAAATAGTAACTAGATTGCGTCCTGGATGATGGAAGAATCTTGGTTCTCTTCCCAATAGCAGCAAGATTTTTTCTTTTAGTTTCTAAAGAGTCCAAAGCGATATTGGACCCCAAGCAGCCCCATTTTCAAAGGATTTCGGCGGATAATTCCAAGGAACCAAGGCGTCCAGGTTTCGATTTCGACCACTCGCCTCCTTTTATTGTCCAGCTTAACGTCATGTAGAACTAAAGGTCCCCTCCCCGTATGACTCTACAACTTTACTTTATTACTGGGGCTTGTTTAGGTGATTTAATAACGCATTTATAATCCTGTGTGATCCTAATTTCCATTTTGTCAGTCCGTCCTCGTGGAACAACTGGACTTCTACTAGACTTATTTTCATGAATTTTTTTTATTTGAGAATTTTTCGAAAATATTTCTAGAAAATTCAGATTTCGTTAAAATCTGGCAAGAATAATGGATACTTTACATGAAGACCGATGTACGTATATGATAATATCTCACTGAATTCTTCTTAGAATGAAAGATATTTCAGACAAATTTGTGGAGAAAATCAAAACACACATTTTTTATGTTCAATAACTTTTTTTTTTTCGAAAATTGTACTGTCTATAAGATAATGCCAAAAATTATTGTAGAGTCGGACAGGTCACGTTACAATATATCATGGCTCAGGCTCATTTTATGCAGTATGCCTAAGATACAAACACACAATCAGAATACGTAATACTTATTACATTTCCACTACAAAATGGCTGAACGAATACCCATTAAGTTATACTTACATTCCCTCTCTCGTGACGATATCTTCACACAAATATTTCTGGTCCTCAACAAATGAATTGTTTCCCCCGAGCTTCTGTTGTGTTGCATAAACAGTTTACACTACTGTACGACTTTAATTCCTTTTTCGCCTTTCTATAGTCCCCTATATCACTTTCACCTTCCGACCTATCTGAAGGGACAAAAGTTAGTCTCTCTCTCTCCCTTTCCATATAAGATAGTACCCAATTAAATGTCGCAAGCATAGTAGAATATTAATGACTTATTATAAACGCTTCCTATTTGTGTTTCTCCATTGACCCTTATAAAAATATTCCACATACACTTTATTCTATGTTTAATTCTAGGTTGTCTGCACACAATTTAATGCTTTGAAGGTCTACCTAAATTCATGTAGATAACCTAAAATGCTTTCAATATGTTTGGCTAAATAATTTAACGTCAGATACGCTATCTTCACAAGACGTACGCAGTCTACTTCTTACTAGATATACAGGATGTGTGTTATTGTTTTTGTATGGACTGTATATTGATATCCTGAATGTGAAACTGTTATTCTTGAAATCCAAAGTTTTAAAATTATAAGCTAATATCATGTACAATCCGAGCATTTGGATAAATTTCTATATAAACCAGTTTATTTTTAAGACATCCAGTTTTCTAAATATTAACATATTTAGTCCAAAATTAAAGATCTTTGACAGTATGATTGATCATACAATAATATATAAAGTTATAATTTTATTCATATTTATTTTATTAGACACGGGAAATACATTTTATTGAAGGCTTCTACGCTTTTTATTCTACTGCGTCGATTCACTTCTTTATGTTTATTATGTCTTTATGCAAAATGTTATTCATTTTGTAACTTTAGTTGTGTCAGTTCTGTTTATGCCAGTCTTTGTTTGTTATTTAATCTTAGAGTGTACTGTATTATGCTCATGCTATATTGCTCATGCTATTATGCTCATGCTATATTGCTGGGCCCATCTTCCTACTGTTATTCAGGCTTACTGGAGGCAACCAATAGTAGCTATGAGATCACATTTTCTCTCAAGGAGACATGTGTTGTGTGCAAATAGTTTGTTACTTAAGTTTTTAGTCAATATATTGCTACATAATATTTTTATTTGTTAGTTTCGTTCCACAATAGCCCATTAACACTTCACCTTGTTTTCAAATGCTGTATTATTGTTAACGTAATTCACACATTACTATTGTGTACTTCTATGCAGCTACTCTTACGAGGTGGGAAAATACACTTAGGAAATTTCGCATTTATATTTTAGGCGCTTGCGTAGAATTGCGAAAAGCGATTATGAGCTTCGTCATGTCTGCCTGTCCCTCCATCCGTCTGCATGGAATAACTCGGCTCCCACTGAACGAATTTTTATCAAATTTTGTATTCGAATATTTTTCGAAAATCTATCGAGAACGTTCAAGGTTAATTAAATCTGACAAAAATAGCGGACACTTTACATGTAGACCAATAAACATTTTTTATCTCATCTTGCTCATTTCGTCTTAGAATGGGAAACGATGCAGACAAAAGTTTCAGAAAAATTTAAAAGCACATTTCATGTCCAGTATTTTTTTTTCGGAAATAGTACCGTTTACGAGATAAAGTGGAAAAATATTGCTATGTTGGGCAGGGCACAGACGACGTTATGGCGGCGCATGCGCATTGCATGCTGGATAACTAAAGCTAAAAACACCCACACTCACAATATTTAATACTTCCTGCTTTTCTACTGTAACAATGGTTGCATTAACGCACCTTAATATTACGTTGCACGTACACTGAATGTGTTGTTGATTATAATTTCATGTCATTTACTTTATAATATTTATACTGTCGTCCAATCATTAACCTCGTAACCATAGACCGTAATGTGATTTATTCAACTTCATTCCATTCTCTTCCTACACATTGGACTTTCACAGTTACTTATGCTAATTTGACGTTCAGGTGACCGTGCTTCGTGATACATTCTTACAATAAACCCAACCAGATGCACTAATTTCTCAAATTTATTTTTAGAATAAAACTCTACATGTTTCGGACAGTTCCTCTGTCCATCATCAGGAGTTTTTCACTGTAAACACAGTAATGGTATATGTCATACAGGTTTGCTGACAGCTTGCTCGCAATCTGTCAGCAAACCTGTATGACATATACCATTGCTGTGTGTACAGTGGAAAACTCCTGATGATGGACAGAGGAACTGTCCGAAACATGTAGAGTTTTATTGCAAAAATAAATTTGAGAAATTAGTGCATCTAGTTGGTTTTATTATAAGAAGTACTTATGCTAAATAAATTACAAAAAAAAAAACGTTCAGGATAAAGCCTCTACTTTTTAAGAAAATTACGAATGCAAAATGCAGCCCAGATCTTTTCTTTTATGAATTTGATTGTACGTTCTTGAGACAAGTCTCTTAGAAGCTTCATATCAATAGACAAATAGTTCCAGGAAAGTAGGTATCATACAACTCGACTTTTATCGATATATTCTTGCGCATGACTGTTTTGGCGCAATAAAAAAATAAGGAACATAGGTTTTTGTCAAATTGTGGATTTTCTTCAGTTACGCGCGGGAAAATGAGGTGGAAACCCCTGTTCATTAAATAAGAAGTAAAGACGAATTGCAAGAAATCAGTGCTTCGGGGTTTATCTCGAATTTGCAGCACTGACTAGCAATCGGTAGAAATGCGTGCCGTGATTTAAGTCCGGGACGAACTACGTCCTGCAGTCACGTTCCATGTAGCTAAATAACGTTCCGGCTTAAAACGAAAAAGACAACCTCTATAACTCATGCAACCTTAAAAAGCTAATCATAACGAAGACTAATTTCAAATGCAGAAGTAATAAAAATCTAATTAACATTTCCTTTATTTATCTGCATTCATGCTTTTGTAGCCACCATTTTAAGACTTCTACTTATCTCTAAATATCTTACAAGAGCCGGCAGTTTGTGTAAAAGCATCCCACAGAACAAATTTTCTTTACGTCAATTTTTATAAAATATATCCTTTGTCATACAGGGAAAGTTATTAATATCGTATATTTCTATCTAGGCCTGTTTCAGTCTGAGAACAATTTAGTGGCCTTAATTAATAGATATGATTGTTAAGCGAAATCCAGAATGAATTACGACAAGCAATTAATAGCAATGTAGAAATTATCCACCCATATCCTAATTACTTTACAAATTCATGTGCAGTACAGTTGCACTCATAAGTATTATTATCGGCATGCCTATCGCTTTATGGGTTTGAACATTGAGCTGTAGTGGTTAGCATACCTGTGTATGTCAGAAGACCCTCAATTCAATTATCGCCTGGTATCTGCGGCATTATCCTGACTGGGGAATTTCGTGGCATCCTTCAGTCCCCTTAAGCAAGCGTTATAAAAAATTTCTACCCGAAACACCAGGCATTATTCTGACTTTTTCCACAGCATTTCTCATTAGTTAGTCGCAATCATCCTGTACGTAACTGGCCGAAATGAAAGGAATGTCTTTGAATTTGCCTTCAAGGCAAGGCGAACTTCTGTCATACAAAATAATGCTGCAAAACATTTGCTACCAATTTTTCTAAGGGATCTTACCCTGCTTTTCATTTGTCTTAGTACTATTATCGTTTCTGTATCATTTTACATAAGCATCGATTCAATACAGCCTACCTATGCTAAATTTGTCTGATATAACATCAAAACTTCACGTCTTCACCATGATGGCAGCTGTTGACTTGCATCTCATAATTCATTTATATTGGTCGGATTTTTCGTAGCATTTTGTTAGCATTATATAGCTTTGTTTTTAGCAAAAAACTTAAATTTTGTGTAAAGATGATATATACTCTTATAATAAATGCCAACGAGATGCACTATTTCTCAACTTTATTTTGGTAAAGAACTCTACATATTTCGGACAGACTTACTTACTGTCCATAATCAGGAGTCTTGATACTGTATTCACAGCAATTTGTATTTGTCATACTGGTTATGTTGACAAATACCAGTTGCTGTGAATTAGGACTCCTGATGATGGACAATAAGACTGTCCGAAACAATTAGAGTTCTTTACCAAAATAAAGTTGAAAAATTGTGCATCTCGTTGGCTTCCATTATAAGAATATATCACGATGCACGGTCCTCTGAATGTCAAATTAAAAAAATGATATCTACTGTTCATTCTCGGAACTATTTCATAGTGACGGCGCAACGCCCTTTTCTTTGTCGACACTCCCGAATGTTATCGCAATTTTGAAGCCGGTGTGCTACAGACATTATTTTATATATGACTTACCTAACGACGTCAATGAATAGTGAATTGCGAAGAATGTGGAAGATGCCTGAACAGCCTTATCGGTGTCGTGACTAGGCTACGGACTGGACTAGAGGGAAACTGTGTTTCGATTCTTGGCTGGGTCCAGAAATCTTTCTATCGACTAGGCATCCAGGCCGACTGTGGGATCCCATCAGCCTCCAGATGCAGTAATGTGAAACTGACAACTCCACCTGTGTCTAATGCCGAGCTTATGAATGAGTGGAAGTGTAACTCCATCTCTTGCTTGTGCTTTGTATGGCATCTATACTGATAACTTTACTTTTTCTTTAAGGGATATGAAATCAAAGGATTGTATCCGAATTTGTGACACTTTCTGGTGTCTGCCTGAAGAACTAAGGGAAACATCGGACGCCGTCTCTTGATGCTCGTTCTCTGGACCAAAATTTGAAACCGGAACCTTCTGTTGAGGGGATGTGTCGAAAGGACAAGAATAAATCACCCTAATATAAATTTCAAATCGTGGTAAATATTATTCTTGGAATTCATATTCTGGGAAGATTATCATTTACTTCTACATTTTGGAGTTCTTGAATTTTACGCCAGCTAGAAAGAAACGGAAAATTTGTGTTTTTCCAGTCCATTTTAGGGAGAAGATTTACGTTAAACTACTGAGTTTTCGATGATGACTTGCAGATATTTAAAATAAGTAAAGTAAATCAAAGACCGCCTCTGTGGTCTAGTGGTCAGAGTTTCTGGCTCCAGATACAGAGGTCCCGGGTTCGATCCCCGGCGCTACCGGATTTTCTGAGTAGTAGTGGGTCTGGAACGGGGTCCACTCAGCCTCGTGAGCCTCGTGAGGTCAATTGAGGAGCTACTCGAATGAAAAAAGTAGCAGCTCCAGGTCTAGAAAACAGAGATTAACGGCTGTGGGGACCCGTTGCGCTGACCACGTGATACCCCTCTATCCGCAAAAGTTGGCACTAACTTCGCCGACCGGCGGCGGCCGCTCTGTCGGTA
>Ga0131853_10020797_pt1 | contig 11914 bp, 7 predicted proteins | sample TergutLab28metaG_FD_92764 | JGI IMG/M metagenome (GOLD analysis project Ga0131853, IMG submission 92764) | Labiotermes labralis P1 segment gut microbial communities from Petit-Saut dam, French Guiana - Lab288 P1 (version 2) (version 2) | ecosystem: Host-associated > Arthropoda: Insects >...
CTTGCCTGTGTTACGACAGGTCCATAGGTAGCTTGCCTGTGTTACGACAGGTCCATAGGTAGCTTGCCTGTGTTACGACAGGTCCATAGGTAGCTTGCCTGTGTTACGACAGGTCCATAGTCTCTTCCAAGGCGAGGTCCCGACAGAGTGCGGTCTAGTAATTCATCTTTAAAATTTCAGTATCTTTTGCTTTCCTTAAATTCATCCAGTTGCTGCTTATGTCTTCTCTCTCTTCTTCCTGTCACTTCTATTCTTCCTTCTATCTTTCCTTCAATAGCGTGTTTAGAAGGTAGTACCTTTGCAAGATGTAACCAGTATAATTCAACTTCCTTCTTTTTATTGCATGTAGTATATTCCTCTTTTCCGTGACTCTATTTAATACTTCATTCTTCGCTCGATGAGTACAACTGATCTTCTCCATAATTCTCCAGTACCACATTTCAAAACTTTCAAGTTTTTTCTGATCTACTTTCCGAACTGTCCAAGTTTCAGCACCATACAAAGCTATGCTCCAAATGTAGCATTTTACTAGTTACTTCTTTGAATTTAATTCTAATTTGCTAGTGAATAATTTTTCTTCTTGTTAAATGTTGCTTTCGCCATGGCAATCCCGGATTTAATTTCACATGTACATCTAACATATTTTGTTCTCATGCTACTCAAATACTTGAAATACTTCACATTTTTCAGTTGTGTTTGTTCTACAATCGTTTGTTCTGGGATGGTTGCCTTAAGATTCTATTATCTTAGTCTTTTTCCACATTAATTTTCATTTCATAACATCCTCCAAATTCAATTAGTCTGTCAGTCATGCCTTAAATTATCGTTTCATGCTTAGCCAGCAACCCATTATTTGCACATTTCGCAGGGCCAATTACTTGTCTCCTATTCTGAAGTCTCCAAGATGTTCAAGCGCTCCTTTTGTAAGGTATTCAATGTGTAAATTGAATAGAATCGGTAACGAACAGCACCATTTTTAATTTTTTTTTTTCAGTTTTCACACTTCTTCTCTCCAATTGGTCCAGCCTTAGTTTAACTCTCTCAGCCATGTACAATTTGTTACTTACGTTCTTTCGCACTAGTCAATGCCACTTTCCTTTAAAATCTGCATAGTTTGTACCAGTTTGCACATTCAAATTCTTTCTGCAAGTATATGAAACAAGCACAGAATTTTTCATCTGTGTCCAAAGTGGGTTCTGATATTATTCTCAGCATCCCAGTGGCATCCCTGCTTCCCTCTTCTCTTCCAAGTTCAATGTGATCTTCACCAAGTACGTTCTTAGTTCTCTCTTCAGTTCTCTTTCACATTATGCTCTCTACTATCTTAGAAACACGTGTCATGATGGTGATTGTGCGATGGTAGCTGCAGTTTGTAGCCTTTGGCTTCTTCTTTAAGTCAATCATTATTGATTTCAATTAAATCCCCGGGCCATTCTCTAGTCTAGTATGGGTTGTTGTGTTATTAGTCTCACACTACCTTCGCAACAATTTGAGTAGATTCCCAAGTACACTATTATCCCCTTCTCAATATGCTTTTAGGCAACAATGTTCTTTTCGTTTTTCACCACTTGCACCTCTGGAATTAACACACCGTCTAATCACCATTTGAAATTTAACTTTGTTCTTTCAACAGCACTTCACTCACGCCTAGAATAGACACTGCGTTTTTCACCACCTCCTTTTTCACCTTCTCCCATTTGCCTCCTTGATTCAAAGTCTATACTTTCCATATTCCAATTTTGAAGCCGTGATATTCCTTCTGTTACTGTGTGTAGACTTTATTGCTGTAAATTTTATCGTGTAACATTTCCTCTATAAACACTCCCTCCCCAACAGGAGGTCGAATGGATGACTAGTGCACTTCCGGAATTTTGTTGTCTTCTGAGGAAGCATCTTGCAGTATTCTCTGTTTTTGGACAGAGACTACCCAAGAAAAGCAACAATGTGCTAGTTTTTCCACTTGCATTCCAAATCGCAATACAGTCACCGTTCAAACAACTGTGGTCACCTCCGTTGCTAAAACATAACCAACCATCTCGCGCATCATCTTTTCTCTGCGTCTAGTAACTGCTGATATCGCTGCTGCCAAATCTAAGATACTTAAAAATATGTAATCATAACGAAAACAACCATAAATCACATTTTTTAACTAAAATTATACCAATGGGAAAGAGGACTATTAAAAAATTTAATCTTAGCAATTAACCAACTTAATGCACAAAATCTTCTTTTATAATAAGTTTATTATAAAAGAAGATTGTGTGCATTAAGTTGGTTAATTGCTAAGATTATACTGAGATGCACGGTCAGTAAAACGTTAAAAAAATTTTAGTTACTTAACCACAATCATAAGTAACTCTTTTCTTTGGTGGGGGTATCTGTGCCATTTTAGCCACAAAGATTCAACTTAATTTTTAAAAATTCAGCGGTCGTAATGTACCGGCCACAGTGAAAGCGAAAAACTCGATGTTTTTCGGACAATTTCTTTAGAAGATTCTCGCAATAAACACAGATTATTCCACATAAACCTTAACCAAACAGGTCTTCCTAATGGAGTGTTCTCCGTGGTTATGGGCTTAACGTTCCTATAAGTAAATATAGTGAACTAATGTTATCTTATCTGCTTAAGTTGTAATTAATGGTATTCCATTTCATGGGTCGCATGCAGAATGAATATACATGGGTGCTGATAAGTCCTTAGCCCGACCAGGAAGAAAACAAGCTAATGTTTCTGCCAGAATGGCGTGAATTTCCTTCGGCGCCTTGACTTGCAGGAAAAAAAAACTTGACAGCTCGCGTCTCGATGTTGTTGAAATCGCGCGCGTACCTGATATGCTTCCGAGCTTCTTTCTTTCCTGGTCGGGCTAAGGATTTTTCAGCACCCCGGATAATAGTCTTCCTACCAAGCGATTCTTTGTTTCTTCCCTTTAAAGTAAATAGTTTTTTCAAGGTGTAGTTTTTATAAATTGTTCTTCAGTCTCTTCTTTTATCTGTAAGGAATAATTAAAATTTGATAGAAGGAAATATCCTCGTTTTCTTAAAAATAACACTATCGGCTATTCTTATACGGTAGAAACAATGAAGCAATAAAGCAGTTCACTATTTGGATTAAACCCGTCTAGCACATGCTTTGTATTCTGATAGTGTTTTACGGACGTAGATTTAGACACTTTGTCACATTAGACGACTCTTGTAGCGCATTTTTGTAACAAAGAAGACAAATGCCTCTAAATCTCGACATAGGTTAAAGAGAAGTAGCCGGAGAAAGTGAAGAAGTTGAGGAGATATACAAGAAAATGAACAATGTAGTAAACGCGTGAAGACTACTAGTTCCAAAAACATGAATACTGTAAAAAACAAAAATGTAGTTGCCATACCAGTAACGTATTTTTTATACATTGATGGCACAGTCTATTGGACGAATTTTCTTGTAAACGCACAAAAGGAGAAGGTTAGCTGATTTGATGCGTACTACTAAGAGGAAGCCCTTTAGAGGACCATTCCATCAGTCACTCATTTCGGCCATATCTTTGCTTCGGACGTTAATTAACCCTGCATGCAAGATTATTCCAGACATATTAACGAAGAGTGCACATGGCATTACCAAGTAAATTAGGATTTTTACTTATATTTATTGGACCGTGCATCGTTGTGATAACTGAAGAATCAAAAAACCAACTAGATGCCACTTGATATTTTATTTTACTTCTTATAGGCTCAACATGTTTCCAGCATTACTATGCCCATCATCAGGAGCTCGCGACTATGTTGTTGTTTACCACATTGGTCGTGTCGTTCTTGATTTGCTGTATGTTGGAGGTTAGGTGCAGTTAGGCTGTAGTAGTGTCCGGGCTGCAGCTTGCTATCTTCATATACAGTGAACTACACACATGCACAACGGATCAGAATATGCTGCCATAGCACCAACTTCGTTCATGTCAACGGACACGATAGAATCATTCTTGTAATTTTTAGCCAAGCTCTGTACAAAGTTCCCTGATGAAGGATCCTCTGTGATCCGAAACATGTTGGAGCACTTTTAAATATTTCATAATTTTAATTGTATCTACATATTATATATTGTACATTGGCTAGATAATAAAGTGTTTAATTAACACTTGCTGTTCTGTTCGCATGAAAATAGATGGATATTCGCCACGTACCGCCGTAAGAATGAAACAGCGACTAATGCTTGTAGTACCTGGAGTAGTGTGTTTCAGAGATCGGTGACGAAATTATATACGTATCTTTGATACCGATTTCATTTTCTTAAAAGTGTCCAAATATTGGCTATATGTTTAGAGACGGCTTGCAGTTCTTCATGGTCTGTTGAAACACGCACTCTCGTTAAATTGAAAGAAGGCCGTCTTCTGTAATGTTCAGCAGAAAGCGCCTAAAACACCTAACACTGCTGCAGCTAAGGAATTTTCCACAAGAACGTATGACAATCCACTGTCACAGGAAACATACTTGGGACGCCTGTGTAATGCATACAGGTAGACAGGTAGATACGCTCACATATGAGAATAAAGGTGCGTAAGTACACACTTTTGTTTCTGCGAACATGCCTACCATAGATGTGACTTAGAGTTTCTTGTTTTGTTGACCGTGCATCCCTGTAAAATCTGTTTCAAATAAAGCCAACTAGGTGCAGACTACTTCTTAGTATCTTATGCGTATTGGACCGTGCATCATCTTGATATTTGAATAAAGGTTGACCAACTAGATTACACTTGCTTTATTATCTACTGCTCAACATGTTTCAGACGTTAATACGTCCATCTTCAGGAGCTTACGACTACTTGTTGTGTTGTGTAGGCTGACTTGAGGCGTGCTGGTGTTATGTAGCGGGATTGTCTGTTGGTGATGTGGTATCCGAGTGCAGGCTGAACCACGCAACAAATAGTCGTAAGCTCCTGAAGATGGACGTATTAACGTCTGAAACATGTTGAGCAGTAGATAATAAAGCAAGTGCCATCTAGTTGGTCAACCTTTATTCAAATACTTCTTAGTATATTTATTTCAACTTCTCTACATGTTTCGGGCAAGTATGTGCCCATCGTCAGAAGAACTTACTGTACATTGTCACACTGGTATTTTTCACTCTGTATGGGTGGGTGTCTGTTGCAGCAGACCAGACAGCCACCCATACAGAGTGAAAAATACCAGTGTGGCATTGATACAGTAAGTTCTCCTGATAATGGGCACATGGTTGCCCGAAACATATAGAGAAGTTGAAATAAATATACTAAGAAGTAGTGTGCACCTGGTTGGCTTCATTTGAAAAAGTAACTTAGAGGCCATGAGTTATAGCTTGAACTTGCTAACGGAAAAAAAGTCGTGGTCCTCCGCAAACGCTCAGTTCCGAAACTTTCAAAATCTTAGGCCTACTTAACTTATATTATTCGATATTTACTTCAAAATTTAATTTCTGCAACTATGTTGGGTTCGAAACAATGATTCGAGGAAGCAGACAAAATTACACAGATATTTTTCTGCGTAATTACAATTAATATACCGATATTATTTACCTGTTTTATCACTCAAAGCATGTTACTTCTTAAACAATAAAAAATACTTCTAAATTTTAATGACTTGAGTGCAAAAAATAACTTCCTAATACTGTAATTAATAGGATACTCAGAAGAAACTATTTCAGAATATCTACTTTTCGTACAATAATCTATTAACTCGAAGATTTTATGAGGAACTAATTTGTTCAATACAGCCTAATTACCAAAAATACTGTCCATAGAAGCCAAGATTATAGAAATTCTTATATCTGCTTCTCAGCATCTAGGCGAAATTACTGTTTTTTTTTTTCAGAATTGAAGGGATTCGACCGGATATTTGTTTCACTTTTCCTGTGAATGATTTCCTGTTTCACACCGTCACGAACATTACAACACTTAGCGCTCGTACTAGAAAAATAAAGATGTTTCTATTTCTTACCTTGCTTTTGTAGTCCGTACTTGACGACCTCTAAAGGCCATATACGCCTATAGGAAAAATGGAATAGTTTGTAGAGAATAGGAATTGTAATGGAAAATAAAGCAAACGGGCACAGGGATAAGTTTAACGTTACTAAAAGAACTACTTGAAACAGATAGTTGGAAAGATCATCTCATTTGTGCTATCATTGCATACTTCTATATTAGTTTTTCCCACAGCTCAAATGATAATGGTGTGTGTTTTTCTAAATGAAGCCAAGGTATAAACCTATATTCTCTACAAAACAATCATCCTTCCATGTTAGGTAGAACTGAGAAGACCGCAAAAATTATTTTTGTTTTTATAAATATTTGCCAACTAATATGCTTAAGTGTGTAGTATCCCTACATTTTCTAGACGAATGTGATATCTGGGGATCCCAGAGAGGTGACTACAGTTCTCATCCGCAGTATATAAACAGTTAATACCTGTAATTGCGTAGTCTCATTCCAAATCTAATATATGCAATAAATCTCTTTCCTTTTATTCAGTTAGTACTGAGAATTCTAATATGAATTAATTCATGTGAAATACGTAATAATGACCTGCGTCTAGGATAAAATAAGAAACAAAATAATTTTCACAATTCGCATACCTGTAAACCTACACTGTAGCTAATACGAATAATTCGTGGAAATATAGAAGTTCAGAAATGTCTCTAAGGAAATCCAATAAATAATTCGAAGCAGCTTCAACCGCTGAAGCAGGATTCTGATGATATGCATTTTACTCCTCAAAAGTTTCACTTGCTTAGTTCACACCTAAATTTTTCTCCTTTCCACTTCCATTCCTCCACTTTCCTTTCATCCCCTAGCTCCTCAATCAGTTTTTCTCAAACCTTATACTTCCCTCTTCAACTGTCTCCTTTTCTGTGCTCCAGCAGGATAATTTCTTCCCTTTATACCCACCCTCCCTGCAGCATCATTAGACTGAAGTTGTGCTGACAAAGACCATGAGGCAACGCAATGAACATCATGTAGTCGACCCAAGATGAAGATCGATGGTATGGGGGAAACAAACGCAAATCAAACTACTGACAGAAAGCGAACATCGGAGGACCTTGCCACAGAAGGTGACTGTTGTCACGGGAGGAAAAATTTGTAATATGTTCAATGGAGATGAGCAACGTGACGGATCCAACATTTCGAAGAAAATTTTGCACTGAATGGCTGCATATTTCGTAACACAAAACAAAGAGAACAAACACAGGCTGTAGCTGCAGCCATTTAGAATATTCGGGCGTTATTTTCTCCTGCAGCTCTACCGTATTGCTGAAGGTCAATGTTTTCTTCGGAAACGATAGACAACTATTAAGTGCTACACTATTGGTTGGCGGATATAATGAGTTTCGGAAGAAGTGGAATGTAGCTTGGGAAAGCAAGACAGTACTTTTAAACTTAGATAACACATGTTCCTTTCTCTCGATAGCATAAAATCACTGACAGGGAAAGGATTTTATAGACTATAGCAGAAAACTCACTAACCAACTAATTTTATGCGAAAATTTCACTCATTTTAAGGCATTTTGTACTCGAACCAATCGTGTAAAAACCTTATTTCTTTTTAAATAAAGCACTTTACTTGTGACAAATAAATTATTTTGTCCTTGAATGCGGGGTTTCAACTACATTTTTCTTCAAAACTTTGTTTATTTTGTGTACGTACTGTCCATTAATCTCCCGTGATATCACCTTTATAGTTATATTAGGCAGGCACGTGAGCGCATTCCTTCCCAATAAACTGCACAAAACCAAAATTACTTGCTGCTTTTTGGCTGCAGTTTAGTTGTATAATTAAAGAATTAACGCTTCTGATAATACAACCTTAAAAGGGCCTAAAATATCCACTCGTTTCTGCTGTAGATTTTTGTGGTTCCCACACCCTTTCCTTTCCCCCAAAATAACATACTTTGTCTGTTCCTTGCTATTACACTATCGGATATATTCCCCATTTCCCTCTCCTTTCATGTTTCAAATATATCCTTTCTTGCTCTTCCTTATTACTTGCCATTTATCTTCTCATCCTTTGTGCCAATTCCATAAAACTTCCTCGCTCTAAGTCTCGGGCTTTTCTTCATTCTATAAAGACACTCTGAGGCGTAGTGATCCAATCCTGGATTAAAACGAGAGTGTAAGAGAAATGATAGCTCCAACCCACGCGGCTCCTCTCAAACATTCCTCTATATGCAGAAGCAGTTCTTCGTTCTCGGAGATGTGAATGAACCAAGGAGTATAAAGACGGTCTGTTTTGTTTTATCTGTTTCATTAGAGTGAGAGATAGAAGACCCATTCGTTTGTTTGTACAAATTCCTTCCAGGTATATAAAAGACCCCGCGCTTCCAATTTCTTGTATTCATAATGATACTGATTATGAAAATGTTAATTAAGCCAAGATAAGAAGATTCACAGACGCCTAGTGCAAGGCACTCCGCGTACCTACTGACAATTAATAAAACAAACGCAAGAACGCGTAATTTACTCAGTTTGTTTTGAATGTTTAATCTTGAAGGCGTAAGAGAAGCTACGATGAATTTCAGTCAGGTGGAAAGGGATACCCCTTAAGCATGTGTCAACAGTGTGAATCCTGCTTTAATTATTTTCAGTTAGTGAAGTTTCTGAAATAATGTGTAGCTTTAGAATGTAAACCATTGAAACTCGACTTGAGAGTAGCATCTACACGAATTTCATCAGCTACCTCATCATATACACTCAATTGTCAATTATAATAACCAGTCAGTGAAATTTTCGCAATAAGATGATTTACGGGCTCAGGTCGCACAGGATGTGATGCCGTGCCGTCGGTGGAGTAGCCTGCGACGTGAATTCCTGCCACATTTGAGGAACCATTCATCCCAAATATACATCAAAATATCCTTGATTAACTGAATCATAACATACGTGAATGAGAAAAATTTAAATCTCGTGGAATAATTTATTTGAATAAACATGCCAAGTATATAGATGTACTGTGTGGGGAAGAGGTTTTTGTTTATGTTACTCAAAGCGGTTCACGAAGTAACAACAGTACTTCAAGCAGTGAAAATATGTGCCACTATGGCCGACTCAATTTACGCTTTAGAAATGAACAGCGACGTGTGTGTGTGTGTGTGTGTGTGTCTGTGTCTGTCTGTCTGTGTATATGTGTGTGTGTGGGTGTGGGTGTGTGTGTGTGTGTGTGTGTATACATATATATGCGGAGATTTACCGACCGGTGCCACATTACAAAGTGATGTAGAGAAAAAGGACGTCTGAAGTACATCAGACATACTTTCAGAAGATTTGTAGGCGAAAAATCAAAATGGAACTCTTATTCACTTCTAGCTTATTCCGCGGTTGAAATATATTGTAATATGTCGACCGTGGAGACTCTTGATATTAACAACGCCTTTTAAAATTACCTATTAGTTTAATTACAAACAGAATTAGATGACCTTGAATAATTTAAATGTCTGATCATATATTCTGTCGCTCAAAATATATACTTAGAATTTAGAAAAAAACAAGAAGTTTTATTGCGATGAGTAAAACTAATATAACTGTATATATAAAGGAGCAGGATCTTAAAAAAAAACAAGGCAGGCAATGTACGGAGAAAGTAACACTGAGGCGCTTTTTTTGTGTAACCACTGTTGCAGTGGAAAAGCAATAAGTATTCCACATTCTGAGTGTGTGTCTGCAGCCATAGATATCCAGCATGCAATGATCATGCGCCATATTGTCATCTATGGCCTGTGCGACTGTATAGTATTTTTTCACATTATCTCACAAGCAGAACGATTTTCGACAAAAAGCATATTGGGCCTACAATTTGTTTCGAGTTTATCTGCCAATTTTGTCTGAGACATTTCTCGTTCTAACAAATGTGAGCGAGATATTATCATAAATGTTCATAGGTCTTCATGTAAAATAACCGTAATCCTTGTCAGATTTTAATGAAACCTAAGTTTTCTCGAAAGATTTTCGAAAAATTCTAAAATGTCAAATTTTATGAAAATCCGTTCAGAGGGAGCCGATTTCTTCCATACAGACGGAAGGACAGACGTAAAACTAATAGTCGCTTTTCGCAATTTTGCAAACTCGCCTAAAAATAAATTAAAACCACTGACCACCTGAAAGAAAGAAAGATCCGCCGATTGATGTGTGAGAAGCTGACGCACGTGACGCCTCTGAGGTGATAATTCACAGAGCGTCCAGATACGTGACCAGGAGGCAAGAAGCAGTCAGTCGTTGCAACTGAGCCCTTAACATTGCCTCAGGTTAATACATCACGTACACCATTAAATAGAAGATCGACAGATGCAGGTGCTCTTCAACTTTGACTGCAAAAAGTTCACACAAAAATCTCCTCAGGAGTTTCAGGCAAAATTTTTGAAACGTCACAGTACTACATATTATTCAGGATTAATACTAAGTGTGTTACTTAAAATATGTAGGCTAAATATCTTAATACTTTTGTGACACTCGGAAAAATGTCTGCTTTATGGAAATGCATAAAGTAAATATTAATGCCTGAAAACGGAAGATACACTACACAAAGAACTGATAATAAGTGACTTGGCGGCAAGACCCTGCTCATTTTAAGGTATTTTACCTCAGGCACGGTGCTATGTAAAGCTGAGAGAGATAAGCTACAGACGTGGAAGCAGAAGTTACTAATTTACCTCGCGAATACATAAACTGCACACGAATATATCTACTTCATTGAATCCTCTCAAACTATATGTCAGGCATGCACAAATGTTCCAAATCTAGAAGCGAACTCAAAATTCTGTGCGCCAAAAGGGTGATATGAAGCAAGTTGTGTACTCAGGACCCACAAATATTTGGTGCCAGCATACAAGAACTAGTCGCCCGGAACACCTGACCCGCGGGATTTGTACACCCTTGTCATATACAAATTTTATTCGTGATCGTTTTTATTATACATAAATTGTGGCCTATTCAATCTCGGGATTTATGAAACACTTTGTTATCCAACTAATGCACAATATGTAATGTATAAATACAATTAAAATTATAAAATATTTAAAAGTGCTCCAACATATTTCAGATCACAGAGGATCCTTCATCAGGGAGCCTTGTACAGTACTTGGCTAAAAATTACAAGAATGATTCTATCGTGTCCGTTAACACCGACCTTGTCCACGTCAACGGACACGATAGAATCATTCTTGTAATTTTTAGCCAAGTACTGTACAAGTCTCCCTGATGTTGGATCGTCTGTGATCCGAAACATGTTGGAGCACTTTTAAATATTTTATAATTTTAATTGTATTTATACATTATATATTGTGCATTAGTTGGATAACAAAATGTTTAATTATCATTGATGCACGGTGCAAACATGAAGATTATTCGGGATTTATATTCAATTGAAATCACATTTATCCACAAAGCTAACGTGCAGAGCAAACTACTTATAATCATGTATTGCAGCTGCGTATTTTGTCAGATGAAATAAAAATGTTCTACTTCTCTTCTTGTGGGCCCGGTAGTTCAGTCAGTATAGCGACTGACTACGGGCTGGACGGTCCGCTATCATATCCCGGTGGGGACGAAATTTTCCGCCCGTCCAGACCGGTCCTGGGGTCCACCCACCCTCCTGTACAATTGATACCCGATCTTTCCCGAGGGTAAAGTGCGGCCGGGGCGTGCTGCTGACCACTCAACCCCTTCTAATGCTGCGGTCATGGAAGAGTAGAGTTATACCTCTACCCACCCTCTGGGCCACACCGGGCCTGTTATGGGATCACTTTACCTTTTACTTCTCTTTTTATCCAATGGTTAGAACTGCCTATAGTTAAATTTTACATTCATTGTTCCGTGCATCACTGTAATTCTTTAAAATAACCAACACGATGTCACTTGTAGACTATCCTTTATTTTCATGGGTAGTCGTCATTCACTCTCTACATGTTTCGAGC
>Ga0131853_10020798_pt1 | contig 11913 bp, 3 predicted proteins | sample TergutLab28metaG_FD_92764 | JGI IMG/M metagenome (GOLD analysis project Ga0131853, IMG submission 92764) | Labiotermes labralis P1 segment gut microbial communities from Petit-Saut dam, French Guiana - Lab288 P1 (version 2) (version 2) | ecosystem: Host-associated > Arthropoda: Insects >...
GCTTGTTTTCACTCATCTCCCCCCTTGTGGAAAGCTTTTCCCAAAAAACCCCCATTTTTATTTTTCCTAAAAAACCGCCGGCCCCTTTGCCCCCCCCCCCCCCCTGATACTAGGTCACAGATGGAAGGACGTTCGGACGGTGATGTTCATCACGTAAAATATTATTTTCTTACTGCCCTAGAAATGCCTGTAGTGCTGCCATGTTGGCTCAAATAGCAGAGCTGAATAGCAGCTTACCCTAATTTGTTGATTAACTCAATTATTATACCAACTACTGCAATATATATAATTTAATCACGCAACGAAGCACAGAATGCACATCCGTAGCACGGCACTCTTCGCAACATAACACTACACAACACGGCATGCTGCCACAATACCCAACTGGTACAGCGAAATTAATGTGACTTTTCATAGTGCGACTTTAGCAAGGACGATATGGCTCCCTGATGATAGTCCTAGGACCGAAACATGTCGGAGCGTTTTTAATGTTTTAATGTGTAAATTTTATAAATTTTATATATGTGCAGTAGTTGGTATAATAATTGAGTAACTCAAAAACATGCACGATGTAACAATGAAAATTGTTGATTAACCTTTATTAATCTGCCCAATGGCAGTTACTGTTTATATGTATTTTACTATTATCACATTCTTTCATATTCTTTAGGTTCTATTTTTTTTATCAATGCATATATGGTTGTATTCCTGTTTAATACTGTAATTTATGTATTTTTATTGTTATGTCGTATGTATTCTTATTTATGTTTATGTATTTTCATTGTGCCAGTTGGCACTCTTGGGCTACCCTGACTGAGGTTTTTCCGTGCTTTTTCCTCAGTTGTAAGGCAAATGCCAGGGTAACACCCGCAAAGACGGGGCACGGCCCGCACTTTTCCCAAATTTTTGTGTTCTATGTATTGTTTGTTTTGTGTCGTTCTGTTTATTGTGTGTGTGTGTGTAAATGTGTACTGTACTGCTGCCACCGAGTGGCTACCTAATTACAGTTAACAAATATATCAAATGTTTTGAATGAAGGCATCACGATGTGCTTGAAAATCATTAAGTATTACACAAATGTACGTCAGCACAATCTGTTTATTCTATAGTATGGCTACATGTTTCGACTAGATGTTAGTCATCTTCAGGCCTTACAATTACTTTACCAGATGCTTTGCTAGGAAAGTAATTGTAGGGGCCTGAAGATGACTAGCATCTATTCGAAACATGTAGCCATACTATAGAATAAATAGATTGTGCTGACGTACATTTGTGTAATACTTATTGATATCAAATGTTTGTATGATCTATAGCTGAAAGTTTTTGTTGTAATGTGTTGCGGTCAAGTTTACAGCTCCGGAGTGGTGAAGCAGGAAGAAACTACCATTGCTTCTCGACACACTGTTGCTTCCTTGCGAAGTCTAATTTGAGTTAGTTTATTTGCACCATGACCGTTAAATGCATAACGTACATAGCTCTCAGTTGTAGGATGAGGATGAATGATTAATCGAGGAAATGTGGAAGATGGCGGTCTTTGGTTATTTTAAGATTTTGCCTCAAAATGTGTCTGGAGGACTGAGAAGAAACGTGGAAATATCAGAATGGACAGTGTGAAGGCGGCGGTTCACATTGGTGACCAATATGGCATGTATCGAAAATACTCGAGAACATGTCATATAAAATTCAATGAAACAACTCTGTAACATTTAAGAAAATCTTTGAGTACCATGGTATGAATCTGTACCAGCTGTGCAGAATGTTTACAGCCATGATAACAAAAGTCCAGAAGGTCCTTATATGTTCCTATTTTACAGATTCGAATTTATTTTGTTAGAGTGTCTCAGGCTTCTGAAAATTTCTTTCAAAACCTTCTCTAATTTATTCCGTGGATTTGAAGTGATACAGCTGTCACAGGTCCTGAAGTGATACAGCTGTCACAGGTCCTGAAGTGATACAGCTGTCACAGGTCCTGAAGTGATACAGCTGTCACAGGTCCTGAAACATCCACTATTGTTTCTTTCTTGCAAAAAAAAAAAAGAAAAAAAACATTATTGTTACTTAAATAAATTAGACAAGACTTTTGGGCCCGTGTATATGCAATGAATACTTGCATTAGTCTCAGTTGGCGTCGAGATCAGTAAACTCAGTGAAGGATCATAAACGCTACACGAAATTCGGATTACATTCCATATTTTCTGTACATGAAGGTACATGACCTAGGAGCATCGGGCCCGGAAGAGCTCGAACACAAATATTATTCATTCATTCATTCATTCATGTATATGACAATTCCAAATCATTGAAAATTTGCTAGAGTAAAAAAAAAAAGGACCTTACTGCTGTACAAATTCAGTTCAACTTCACACGAATATTATGCATGCTAGCAACTGAACAAGACATACAGATAATGACTTTTAGCTTTTATTTATTTGCTTTTGTATTTAATTACTTATCGGTACTTAGCCTCAACCAAAGAAGCATGAACTAAACTCGGTCTGTCTGTCTATCTATCTATCCGTCTGTCTGTCTATCTATCTGTCTATGTATCTATCTATCTATCTATCTGTCTATCTATCTGCCTGTCTATCTATCTATCTATCTGTCCGTCTATCTGTATGCCTGTCTATCTGTCTGTCTATGTGTCTGTCTGTCTATCTGTCTGGCTGTCTGTCTATCTGTCTGTCTATCTATCTATCTGTCTATCTATCTATCTGTGTATCTATCTGTCTATCTGTATGCCTGTCTGTCTGGCTGTCTATCTGTCTCTCTGTCTATCTATCTGTCTGTCTGCCTATCTGTCTGTCTATCTATTTGTCTGTCTGTCTATCTTCTCTCTGTCTATCTGTCTGTCTATCTATCTATCTATCTATCTGTGTATCTATCTGTCTATCTGTATGCCTGTCTGTCTGGCTGTCTATCTGTCTCTCTGTCTGTCTATCTATCTGTCTGTCTGCCTATCTGTCTGTCTATCTATCTGTCTGTCTGTCTTTCTGTCTGTCTTCTCTCTGTCTGTCTATCTATCTATCTATCTATCTGTCTATCCATCCATCCATCCATCCATCCTATGGTACTTCCTGCATTTTTATACAGAAAAACAGTATAAATATTCGGAACATTACAACGTACCGCACCTGAGCGAAGATTTGCTACTCTATTGTAGTGGAGACTGAGCTAACGCACGTGTTTCGGACCACGTCTGGTATTGCTTAACAAACCTTTCTTTGTCCGCTGTCTTATAAACTACAACTTTCAGGACTGAAATTCGTGTAATTAACCAATGTACAAAAACAAGTGTTGTACCTCGTAGCGTTAGTGTAGTCAGTATGGTGACTAGACTACGAGCTGCACGGTCCAGGTTTCGAATTCCTACTGGTGTAAGAGATTTTGTCTTCTCCTAAACTTCCATATCGTTTGTGCAGCCGAATGACGCGCCTGTTCATAGGACGTCGCTTTTATTTCCCAGGAGTTAAAGCGGATGGGGCGTGAGGCCAATCACACACTTCCCTCTAATATCGATATTAAGTACGAGTGGAATCACATATCGACTGCCCCTTTATTCCCTCATGGTGTGTACAGGGAATATTAAACTTTTTAAATAATTTTTCCTGTCTCAGAAAGAGCTAGGCCTGTAACTATCATAAGAAATATAATTCAATAATTAATGTGTAGGGATACAGTCGTAGTTGATTGTAGCAGTGATAGGAAATACGTTGTTCGCAACGTGTAGAGCTTTCAAATGTCACACAACGTGGCACAAAACGGACGGATTCATCCCAGTAACACTTCCTTAGCAGTATTTTGAATTTTTCTCTGCTGACGACAGATATACTGCAAAAGACCGAGGCAGTCGATCTTAATACGAGTGGCCTGTCGTGCTTACAGTATTAACTCTACTATATCGATAGAAATCGTACTATCTTCTCCTGGATATAATGAGACGAAAGGGGTTGAATTTACATATTTTATACCCATTAGAGCCTTCATGTAATTACGTAAGGAGTGACGAGTATATAGGAAAACGCGACTTGATTGGAACATTAATTTGACTGCTGTAGTCCTGCTATAGGGAGATTCGACGCCTAGTCTTCGATGTGATCTATTGATAGGGAGGTTCTTGGTACAATTATATATTGTCATCAATCTCTGAAGGACTCTTCTGAACTGTTAGAGTATTAGTTGTCTGAAATTCTGTGCCGTAAATTCCTTCGTTTCTTATTTTGATATTTGTATTTATATGTGAACCTTTTAGTGGCTACTCTGTGTACCATTAATACAAAGGGCAAAAAATTCTAAATTTTCCCCACACAGGGTATTTGTGTGTTTCTTATGCTTCTCAAAACAAGCAGCGATTATTTACCTGTGCAGCATTCATGACTCGACCTTTATAACCCGGACACAGCACGTTGTCTGTAAGACATGCGCTGAATATTTAAATGTAATCTTGATTGACTTCAGTCTTCACAATTTTTAGGTATGCTGAAATTTGGAGCTATTATTACCGCAGTTCGTCAAGATAACATTTGATATTTTTCACGTCGGGAAGGAGAACTGAATACTGCTTGGTTATCACACAGTATTTTGTCTTGCGCTGTTACCAATGTTTCAGCCGAACTCCTACCTTAATCTTCATAGTATTAACCTGAAGATGGTGGTAGTATTTTTCTCGGAAACGTTGGTAAATTCATACGACCATGTATGGTGCCATAAACCAGAAGCACTGCTGGGAACCGAAAAGAAATCATCCAGCCCGACTTCGCTACACTTGCTGTATGATACTATTAATATTATCATTATTACCGCTTATAATAATAATAACAATTCAGTTGAATTCAGTGGGTATTTATTAACATGCTGGCTTAAAGACACAAGTGCCTATTTTAGAGCCAGCACAGACACACAAATAGAACCTAAAAACAGTGTAAATACACAAAGACAAAACACTAACCAGACAAAAACAATATGGCCAGAGAAAGCAATATAAAACTTACTGGGGAAAAGACCCTAAACCCCGAGAGAGCGTAGGTAAGTTGATGTAAAAATGTCACAAAGTTGCGCAGAATCTGTTTTAAAGAAGCAATCTTTTTCCTAAAACAATCCACGTCTTTGCACAAACGTTTAGTAGCCGAAACACTTCTAGTTGACGGACAGTTTTTGCAAGTACAGGTATGCGCCCCATATAAGACGGTGTTCCCAATAGATTATAATATTATAATATAATACTCACCAGTGTGTTACAGTTGCTTGCAGTATTCAGTACAGTAACATGCTGTACAGGTTTGTAGCCTAGGGGTATAGTAGGCTCTACCGTAATAGCTAGGCTTGTATAAATACACGTTCGCACAAGGACGAAATAGCCTAACGACGCATTTCTCAGAAGGTCGTTAAGTGACGCATATCTGTAGCAGTAAACAGGGAGGAGTTTCTGAAATTACTCGTACAAGGAAGAACTCGGATACCGGTAGCATCCAAAAGAGACGGGCAACATTTTAAACCGAGATAAACAGAAATGAAAAAGAGTGCAACAAAAGGGTCTTCTGTTGTGCAATAACAATAATAACGTTTATCTTTTCAGGAGAGGATTAATTTGGGTTAATTTAGATGTCTTTGGACATGTTCTGTTGCCATTTTTTATTCGATATGTTTTTCAAGAAAAAAAAATACATGACTATATTTCGGGTCATCCTATGTGTGCATATGAAGACAGCTGCAAGTAGCAGACAATTGTCTACGTAGGAGTTGTTTTTCGCTGTCAGCGATGTTTGTGTCTGGGTGGTGGGGGATGGGGGTGGGGGTGGGGTGGGAGGAAGAACGATTGACAAGTAACTTTAATTAATTACGAGTTCCCATCCTATCCACCTCTTCATCTGTTTCCACCCCTGGCAATACGACACGCTGATGTTGTTTTAGCGTTTGAGATGTTGATCCAAAGTAGTGCTTTCTTTCTTTTTTTTTTTTTCTTTTTCTCACGCTGTTCAGATCGCTGTAATACTGTCAAGATAAAAACTGTACCGGCGAAATGAAGTATATAATAGGTTGATTTAACGTAACATTAGTTGCTATGAGGACGTTAGTGAGTGTCCTGTTTTAGGGAAGAAGCACTTAATATGTATTTTTGTGGCCTCTCCTGCCGTATAAAATCGATTAAGCATAGAACTGGATACGTTTCTTTGGAACAACACCAAGGTCAAAAAGGTAAAGTGTTCCCGTTACAGGCCCGGTGTGGCCCAGAGGGTGGGTAGTGGTATAGATCTACTCTTCCATGACCGCAGCGCTGGAAGGGGGTCAGTGGTCAGCAGCACGCCCCGACCGCACTTTACTCCCGGGAAAGACTGGGTACCCATTTTACAGGAGGCTGGGTGGGTCCCAGGGCCAGTCTGGACGGGTGAAAAATCTCGTCCTCACCGGGATTCGATCCCGGACCGTCCAGCCCGTAGCTCAGTCGCTATACCCGGCCCACCAACACCAGGGTTGAAATATGCAATATACGAGTAGGCAATTTTAATGTAACAGTGCGTATGAACTTGAAAACAAATTACAGGACGTGTGTGTGTGTGTGTGTGTGTGTGTGTGTGTGTGCGCGCGTGTCCGTTTGTGTCGCGAAAGAGTTTGCCAGTAACACCTGATATTGAATTGCAATGAATGGAACTGGGAAGCTACGAACTAGAGTTATTGGTACTGTCGCGAGTAACATTGTATTCATATACTTGCTATTAATACATTTTTTAAAGTGTATTGTAAATGTACGGACAATTGTGCTTTGGTTTGATTTCCGTCTTTTTTTTTCTGTTGCGCTGTGGAGCAACTCGGGCCATGGTCTCCACAATCTTGAGGCTTCTAGATCACACATAACGGTGCATCACAGGCGATAGAACTCCTCTGAACGAGTAACCACCCTGACAACACACACCACTCACAATAGAAAAACATCCATGCCCCCGGCGGGATTCGAACCCACAATCTCAGCAGCCGAGCGGCCGCAGACCCACGCCTTAGACCGATCGGCCACTGGGATCGGCTTGATCTGCGGTTACTTTGTTTAAAATAGCTCGCTTTCATACTGTATGAAAATAATTTAATACTTTATTTAAAGGTGACCGCGGTAGCACAGTGGTTAAGGTGCTGTGCTACAAATCGGATGGTCGTTGTTTCCATCCCAGCTGGTGTCAGTGGATTTTTTCATTGACATAAAATCCTTCTGATCGCACTATGGCCCTGGGGTCAACTCAGCTTCTTACAGAAATAAGTACCAGGAGTTTTTCCTTGGGGTAAAGGCGGCCGGTGCGTAAGGCAGAGAACCTACCACCATCCTATGCCGTTGTCACGAAATCCGGGAACCTTAACTTCCTGGAACCCTGTGGGCCTGTCCAGGCCTGTAATGGGACTGCTTTAGTACACTGTTACAATTTTGATTCAATGTAGTTACTAGGTCTGTTTAAAAGAATTTATTGAATATCTGAAAAAGATAAATCAGTCCCGTTACAGGCCTGTAACGGGACTGATTTATCCTTAGCTTTTAACTTTATTTACATTCAGCGAGAATATAAACAGCAATGTCGCAAATATTGTGATCCGGTTTTTGACTTAGTGCATTCTTGTAGGCAGGTACAGCAGCAAAACACTGCCAGCATGTTCAGGACAGAAGTGTGAAAAGCGGAATATCCCATCGGCTCGTCGACAACGACATATCAAATTACACGGTGTAAGCCCAAGGGATGATATCCATAAAAATAGCAATATTTATAGAATGGCGTAAAAGTCACCTGACACTATGTTCAACGTGTTGCCTCTAGTGTCAAGAGAAGATGACAATCCATTATACGTAATTTTTAAAGACTAAAAAAAAAAAACCAAGTTAGTGATAAAATATTTAAAATTATCAGCCTCTTGTACAATACAGCCGAAAGTTTCAAAATAAGCTAAATTTAGTGCAGAATATGACAAAGTGATTGTGTTGTGTGGGTATCGCAACCGCACAGAACAAACTTTGACTTTGAAGGAAGGGATCACGAAGTGCTGGAATAATATTTAATAAAATTAATTATGTACGTCATCACTACCTTTATTATTTAATACATAAGACTACATGTTTCGACCGATCAGTTGGTCATCTTCAGGCCTACATAGCAGACTAAGTCATTGGTGTTTTGTGCACATTGGCATCCCAATATGTTTGCATTAATAAAATACATAAAATCTGGTAATTTACCGGATACGTACATAAATACATAAAATCTGATAATGTACCAGATTTTATGTATTTTATTAATGTAAACTTATTGGGATCCCAATGTGCACACAGCACCAATGACTTAGTTTGCTATGTAGGCCTGAAGATGACCGACTGATCGGTCGAAACATGTAGTCTTATGTATTAAATAATAAAGGTAGTGATGACGTATATAATTAATTTTGTTATAAACATTGGCTTTTAAATTAAATTTATGAAATTTAATACTCGTTCAGTGGGCCGGGTAGATCTTTGGTATAGCGACTGACTACGGGCTGGACGGTCCGGGATGTGAATCCCGGTGGGGACGAGGTTTTCCACCCGTCCAGACTGGACCTGGGGCCCACCCAGCCTCCCGTACAATGGGTACCGGTTCTTTCCCGGGGGTAGAGGCGGCCGGGGCGTGGGGCTGATCCCCACACCATCTAGCGTGCCGAGGTCCTAGAAAGAGTAGAGCTATACCTCTACTCACCCTAAGGGCCTTCGTGGCCTATAAAAAGGGTGAAAACCTACCTAACATTCGTTATCTTAAATCACACAGATATTCCATATGGGGAGAGCAAATCATTGAAACCCAGCACAGCTGATACCTACTGTGTGCTGGTCTCCAGGTATTTTTATTCTGAGTCCTATCTGGTAAGTGTGTTCCTGTTACCACGGCAAGACATGCCCTCAGGTTGCGGATGGAGGATCGGCCTTCACATATAGAGGGTAGCTGTCGATATACTGAATAAGCTATCGCGGACAGCCGACAGGTGGTTGTCCTCAAGGTTGGAAGTTGAGCGAGTCGCTGACAGCTCACCATAAAAACATGCGATGTTACGAAACATTTTGCAAGGATCTTTTGGCTCAGGATAGGGACAGGAGGCTGGCTATTTTGAATGCGGTAATGAACTTTCGGGTTACTCAAAATGCGGGGAATTTCTAATAACCTGGTATCTTATCAGGAAGTTAGGAGTTAGTATGATCACAAAAAGCTGAAACGTTGCACAAACGGCATAGGGTAGAATAGTGTATGTCCTCTAACAAGGAATGACCGAGCCGTGCGCTTCTTCAGTCAGTCCAGGAAAATCCTTAGACAGTACGTTGATTAGACTACGACACTTCCTTGCAAATACTTTCCAAATTATTCGTCGTCATCGCACATCTGGGTTTACACATTACAAAGCCTTGATAGCGATGAACAACTAACCACAAATCACAGCAGAATGACCTGTGGACACGTACTGAACTCACCGACTCTACAGGCTCCGAAACACTGACGGTGTCCTTAGATAAAATGCAAAAACACGGACCACAATGAAGGCAGGTATATCCGTACCGTGTGCCGGCTCCCGGAAGAGCTACTTCAGCATGCTATAGTGATAGGTGTTGATCAGAGCGAAGTCATAGTGGGAAGTAAACAGCTCTGACGTCCTATTCCTGGCGACGGGTGGCAATCATAATTACTTGTTGAATGACAGAGGGGCGCTAGACGCAGGTTAAATATGACAGGCGCCACTGGGCTGCGTCATGTGCGACATCGGTTGTCATTATCAACGCGGTTAATTAGCACTTTTACAGCGCCTGACTCAAAATAGAGATCTGTTGGTTGTGGAAATAGAATGTAATTATAAGCTGAGAGACCAGGAGTGACAGTACAGTGACTTCCGAACATCGAAACACACCCGGGGGTGAGCTAAGCTACAATGTATCTCACCTTCAAGCCGGTATACCTAGCAGTCAGGCGCAGCGGTAGTGATCAGTACTTGCGTTCAGAAAAGCCTGAGGAGCAGTTTCCTTCTCCTGCTTATCCCTGAATATGAAGGCATTACCCTTCTCCGAAGCATCGGAAAATTTTTACGAGTCGGTGCGGCGTGACATCCCTGAAGACTTATAAATACAGGTACTGAATTTGTGATTAGATCGGCTATGTTCAGGGAAGTAAAGATTCTTGATTATGATGGTCTTCTGGATTACGGTATCGATATTGTATCTGCATTTTGAGGTTGGGGCCGGGTAGCTCAGTCGGTATAGCGACTCACTACAGGCTGGACGGTCCGGGATCGAATCCCGGTGGGGACGAGACTTTCCGCCAGTCCAGACCGGCCCTGGGTCCCACCCAGCCTGCTGTACAATGGGTACAGGGTCTTTCCCGAGGGGTAAAGTGCAGCCGGGGCGTGTTTCTGACCACTCACCCCCTCCTAGTGCCGTGGTCATGGAAGAGTAGAGCTATACCTCTACCCACCCTCTGGGCCACACCGGGCCTGTAACGGGATCACTTTACATTTACCTTTTTTACCATTGTGAGGTTAGAGGTTTCCACAATGATGAAGATTCGCGTTGTGGTCTAGTAGGTTGGCACCGTGTAGTCTGGTAGGTGGATAACCGAAGTTCCGCACTGTACTGTCCTCATCTTCATCTTACAGACACTGACACGATGAAGCAAATTGTGCCTTCAGTACGTTGGTATCCACGCACCAAATTGCAGGATGTCAGTACCACAATATTTCTCTATTACCTGTCCATCATGAAAGCAAGCCTTGGCGATTCATTATTTACGTGTAGACTACAACAAACCACAATACACCATTAAAGTTGACGTTTGACGCTTGGTTTCGAAGTGTAGTTGACGGTGAATCGGGTGAAGGGGGTAGGGACTCTAGCGTGATGGATGGCTTGTGACCTGCAGGTACACGTTACCATGGCAACGCATGCAATCGGAGCGCCGTCGTCATAGGCAGCAGCAACATCATGTGACAGATATTTACGCTGCCCACAACACTAAATACCGGTGTGTACCAAGAACATCGACCCTGTTTACTGATGATTGCCTGCAGAGTGAAGAATAATCGGTGCCACATTTGCATATAAAGACTGCTCCATATTCCGAATTCTCAGTTCTCGACAGGCTGTCTTATGCATACAGACTGCATCAGCATTTAATTAGCACACCAACTAAGGCACATACATGAAATATTTATATTAAAACATTTAAAATCGCTCCAACAAGTTTCGATCCTAAGATCATCTTCAGGGAGCTACACTGCTCCTTGCTAAAGTCACATTTTTAAAAATGTGACTTTAGCAAGGAGCAGTGTAGCTCTCTGAAGATGATCTTAGGATCGAAACATGCTGGAGCGATTTTAAATGTTTTAATGTAAAAATTTTATTTATGTGCATTAGTTGGTGTGCTAATTAAATGACTCCACGAAATGCACGGTGCAACGATAAAGATGCATCAGCATTGTTAACTTCACGTTCCAGACCGAACACCGCAGACAGAGAACTGGACAATCAGCAATTTTGTTTCTTGTAAGGGATGTACCTGATGATGTTTTCGGGCGAACGGTCTACGGCATAGAACCGCGGAGGACCGGTATCAATTCCAGGCCAAGTAATGTGCGATTTGCGGTGGCTAAAGTGTATCGCAGGCTTTCCTATGAATACTTCGGTTTTCCTTTGCAAAGAATCATTCCACCAATACACCATATTACCTAAAGTGATCCCGTTACAGGCCCGGTGTGGCCCAGAGAGTGGGTAGAGGTATAGCTCTACTCTTCCATGACCGCAGCACTAGAAGAGGGTGAGTGGTCAGCAGCACGCCCCGGCCGCACTTTACTCCCGGGAAAGACCCGGTACCCATTTTACAGGAGGCTGGGTGGGCCCCAGGGCCGGTCTGGACGGGCGGAAAATCTCGTCCCCAC
>Ga0131853_10020799_pt1 | contig 11913 bp, 11 predicted proteins | sample TergutLab28metaG_FD_92764 | JGI IMG/M metagenome (GOLD analysis project Ga0131853, IMG submission 92764) | Labiotermes labralis P1 segment gut microbial communities from Petit-Saut dam, French Guiana - Lab288 P1 (version 2) (version 2) | ecosystem: Host-associated > Arthropoda: Insects >...
GCAAACGCAATCGCTGCAAGAAATAAAAATAAAGCAATTGCAATATACAAAAACCTAGAGAGTGGAAAGATGAGGGTTCCGATTATTTCTAGTCTATATGGTCAATTTTCCAGAATGTTTTTTAGTGTGGTGGGCGAGAGCGACGTAGGAACAATAGCAACACAACTAGACACAAAACCATTTGTGATTACAAAAGTAAAAGATGCTGCAAAGAATTTTAAGAAGACTGATTTAAAAAATATAATAAATGAGATAGTTGAGTTCGAATTTGCATTCAAATCTGGTATAATTAAGGAAGAAAATGCTAATCTGTTGTTAATAAATAAATTACTGAACTACTAAATAGAGTGTGTTATATCTGGCATAGTAACTAGATATTGTGGTCGCACTCGTTTTTTATTGGACAAGTTTCGCATTGTGGGGCTTTTGCTGTGCAAACATATCTCCCGTGAAGCACTAAGTAGTTGTGCATATTGTTCCATTTTTCTTTAGGAAAATCTTCAACAATATCTTGTTCGCATTTAACAACGTTTTTGCTGTTTGAAATTCCAAGTCTATTGCTGACTCTAAAGACATGTGTGTCAACCGGCATGGCAGGAATGTTGAAGGCACCGCATAAAACAACAGAAGCAGATTTTCTGCCAACGCCTGAAAGGGTGGAGAGCTCTTCAATAGTACGAGGAACAACTCCATCAAAGTTTTCAACAAGTTGTTTTGAAAGTTCAACAAGATATGTTGATTTATTTGAAAAGAAATTTATTGATTTGATTATTTCTCTCACGTCATATATATTTGCCACCGCAAGTTCGAATGGGGTTGGGTATTTCTTAAAGAGAACAGGAGTGACCATATTAACTCGTCTATCTGTGCACTGTGCTGCAAGAACAACGGCACACAAAAGTTCGAATGCGTTTTTATAATTTAAGTCGCTTCCGCGTCCGTCATATTTCTTATGAAGAATCTCATAAATTTTTTCTTTTTTTGTCATGCGTCAAGTTTAACATAAAGCTGTGTTAAAATAAAGTTGGAGATAATATGTTTAAGGCACAAGATGGAACGAGAGTAAATGGCAAATTTCATTATTTTGTTGGAAACCCAATAAAGTTTTTGTTTAGAGAGCATAAATGCATTTATTGTAAAAAGCTTCTTGAAAAAAGAAAACATTACGTGGTTGTGCATGCTAGTTCACCTGAAGCAAGACGCTATAATTTTTCGATTGGCGAATCATCGGCAATTGGCAACTGTGAATTTTCTCACACAGTTTTCTATTGCTCAGTATGTGACAAAGAAATTGAACCTATCACTCAAATAAGTTTTGAAGACAATGAAAAATGGACAGTAAAAAGATACGACAAATTATTGAAGCATGTTGAGTCTCATAAAATAAGAAAAGTTTATCTTTGTAAATTAAATCAGGAAATTGAAGAGACTCTTGATTTTGAAAAGCTTGGAAAAATTCTTTTTATTGTGAATGTTGGTGGCATGGCTCTACGAGTTCCATGCAGTGTTGTGAAAAGAATGAAGAGAAACGAACAACCATACAATTTCAAAAAAGCCAGGGGTTTTAGGAAAGCTTTAAGAGAAATTAAAAAACTAAAGGAGAGATAATTGGCAGAACGAGTTAGTCCAGCAATACCAGTTTCAAAATTGAATTCGTATTTGAAAGCAATCATTTCTGCTGAGGAACTTCTTTTTAATATCCAAATTTTTGGCGAAGTTTTTGATGTTCGTCACCATAACGGAAATATTTATTTTTCTCTAAAGGACGACGAAGCAAGCATTAAGTGCACAAGCTGGGGTGGGGCTCGTTATGGACTGGACAAACTAATCGTTGAAGGTGAAAAGGTTATTCTAACCGGTTCGCCAAGTTTCTATGAAAAACAAGCAACTATAAGCTTCACAGTTTCAAAAGTTGAAAAGAAAGGCGAACTAGGCGACGCTTATAAACGCTTCTTGGAACTAAAAGAAAAACTTGAAAAACTTGGCTTCTTCGACAAAGAAAAAAAGAAACCAATTCCAAAACAGATTTCGAAAATTGGAGTTGTGACATCTAAAGACGGAGCGGTGATTCAAGACATCATAAATATTCGAAACCGCAGAAACCCACTTCTTGAAATTGTTGTTTATAACTCAAGCGTGCAAGGTGCGACTGCACCAAAAGAAATATCTGACGGCGTTAGGTATCTCGATGCCCTAAACCTAGATGTAATCATCGTTGCTCGTGGTGGTGGAAGCGCTGATGACCTGTCTTGTTTTAACGACGAGCAGTTGGCAGAAGTTGTGTTTAAAGCAACAACACCAATCATCTCAGCGGTTGGACATGAAACAGATTTCACCATAATTGATTTCGTTGCAGACCTTAGAGCACCAACTCCGTCAGCCGCTGCAGAACTTGTCAGCCAAAATATCAGGGAGCAACTGTCAGGCCTAACAAAACGATTTGCTCAAAGCGTGCAGGAAAAAATAAAAGAGCATGAAAGACAAAAAGAAGATGTTGCTTATATTAGAAAAGATTTGATTAGAGCAATGGAAGGCTTTATAACCGACAAGAAAACCGAAGTGAAACTCATAAACGAAAAACTTGAAAAGTTTAACCCAAGCAGACTTCTAAAACTCGGCTATAGCCAGGTTCTAAAAGAAGGTAAACTGGCAAAATTTGAATCAATAAAAGTCGGCGACAGTCTCGATGTATATATGAGCGAGGGGATAATTGTTACTGAGGTTAAAAATGTAAAGGAGAAGAAAAAATGACATTCAACAAGCAAATAGAAAAGCTGGAAGGTATCATTGAAAAACTAGAAGCAGGAGATTTGGAAATTGATAAAGCTCTAAAACTCTATGAAGAAGGCGCAGAGATTATTAATTCTCTAAACACAAACATAAAAGAGAACGAAGGAAAAATCAAACTTCTTACGAAAACTCTAAACGGAATAAAAGAGGAAAACTTCAATGAATAAAATTATAATCTACACAGATGGTGCATGCAGTGGAAACCCAGGCCCAGGTGGTTGGGGTGCTATTATTGACGGGCAAGAAATTTCTGGGTTTGACAAGCAAACAACTAACAACAAAATGGAGATGCAGGCAGTTATTGAAGCCGTTAAATTTGTTAAAGCAAAGCCTGCACATCTTGTTATTCACTCAGATTCGGCTCTTGTTATCAACGCTTTCAATCTAGGTTGGCTGGTTAACTGGCAAAAGAACGGCTGGAAGGGAAGCGCTGGACCAGTTAAAAACAAAGAGTTGTGGGTGGAAATGCTTGAACTTTTAAAGCCGTTTACATATGAATTTGTGAAGGTGAAAGGTCATTCAGATGACGAACTTAATAACAGAGCAGATTTTTTAGCAACAAACGAAATATCAAAGAATAGAGCGTAAGTGCTCAGCCATTTTTTCTGCATATTCTTTTAAAAGACGAAAGTCTTTTTTGTTTAAATACGGTTCAAAAGAATTAACTAAATCCGCGTGATATACAGTCAGATAGACTTCAATTGAACTTTTAAAATATAAGTCATACGCAAAGCCTATTGTTTTGAGTGAATAGTCTAGCCTTGTTTTTACATCTCTGTTATCAACAAGTTTGCCTTCGCTTATATGTGTTGCAACGTTTTTACTTATGCCAGAAGATTTGAATTCATCAGGTGAAGGTGCTGTTTCGTGTGTGAATAGATAAAAGATATCCAGTTTGTCAGCATCACGAATAATTTTTGAATGCAGAATTTCTCGTTCTTCTTTCGCAAATTCGATTTGATAGCGATTATGGTTTTCTATTGCTAGCCTAATCAGGGCATATTCTCTTGAGTCTACGTCAAAATTTTTAATTAGACCTTTGTCAAACAACAGCTTAGCGGCTTCAATACCGTGATTGAAAGTGGGTGAGTCCATAAATGTTTGATAGACCTTAACTTGTTCAAATCGTGATATGTCGTGAAGAATGCCAATTGTGTATGCAAGATTGATTTCGTTTTCAGAGAGCCCTAATTCTGTTGCTATTTTGTAAGACAAATCCGCAACACGTTTAGTGTGGTCGAATTTTCGCTTAATCCAGATATTGTTCATATCGTAGCCGCTTACAAATTTATCAAACTGTTCAATCATCTTTTGCTTATTCATTCAAAGAAATTTATCACAAACAAAGACAAAGGGCAAATGTTTATGGGGGGGCTAAAAACGTTTGGTTTTTAAAAAAAGCTTTGATTTTTTTATGTTCTAGGGTATAATTAATGTACATATGATTAGCAATTTCACAGTTAAAAAAACCAGACGAAAAAAGCAACAAAATAGGCGTTATTCAATTTTCCATATACTGCTTGTTTTCCTAGCATTGCTTGCAATATTTTCACTAACTCCAATTGGAGCAAACTTCCTTGTTGGGGTGTTTGGAATTTTGTTCTATCCACTTGTGATTATAACTTCGCTTGTGTGCGTTGCAAAGATTAGAAAAATTAAATATCGCTTTCATAAAAAATTCTTCATTCTTCAATGTCTTGCGATTTTCTGTGTTTTCCAAATTCTTCAACTTGGAGTGACACACAATCAACTTGGAAATGAATATGGCCCATACTTGATGGGTGTGTATGAGGGCATAACTCCAGGCGGGTTGTTCTTCTCTTGGTTCACATGGTGCATAGCAGCACTTCTAAGCCCTGCAGGGGCATATATCTTTTTCACAATCGTGTTTGCTTTTGTGGTAGGATTCATTGTTGAATATTTTTATGGCAAGAACCAAGGCAAAAAAATTATGGAGCCAAAACAAGGTTATGGTGGGCAACAAGAAGTTTTCATGGAAGACGGAAAAGTTGTGGCAAAAGAAAGTGAGATGGGTGTTGCAGCTGGTGCAATTGGTTTTGATGCCGACACAGCAGACCTTGCAGAGATTGAAAGAAAGTTAGGTCTAAACAAAGACGAAGAGCGCAAGATGAAAGACCAAGAAATTATGGCAAGAAATCTTGAAACGATTAAACAAGAAGAAATTGCACGTTCTAGAAAAGAACAAGAAGCTCTAAGAACAATTCTAGGACTAAACAGAAAACCAGAAGAAAGAGGCACTCCAGGCGGTCTTGCAAGCTTTAGAGATATCATCAAAGAAGAAAGACAAACAGGTTGGGATGCACCAACACCAAATCAATCTGGCGAGTTTATCAACACAGAAAGAATTAAAGAAAGAAACCTCCGAGATGCTCTAGGCGTTTCAAACAACGAAACAAGACGCGACCCAAGAATGGTTAGACCAGAAAAAGTTGTTATGGAAACTCATGTTGGCGACGACTCTTCTAGTTACGACAGTTCAAACTTTGTGAACTATGGCGAAGAAGGAATCATTTCAGATTCAAACAGAAAGCCACTTGAGCAAATGAACACAAAACCTGTATACGAAGAAAAACCAGACAACAGCGGAATTATGTCTATATCAGAAGGATATGCAAAAGCTGAAGAAGTGGTTGAAGAACCATATGTTGAAACAATCAGACAACCAGAACCTGAAGCAGTTTTTATTGAAGAGACTATAGAAGAAGAAACAGTGGAAGAAGAAGTGGTTGTTGAAGAAGTTGCTATTTCAAAAGCTGAAGAAGAAAAAGCAAGAGTTAGAGATATTGAAAGTGAACTAGACAAAGCAATCAATTCAATCACAAGCGAAGACGACGACTTCACAAAAGAAGAAATCAAAGATGTGACAGATATTGTGGAGGAAGAAGAATATACATACGACGACGAATATAGCCAACTAAGCCCAGAGGAAGAAGAGTTCAACCAAATGTCTAAAGAAGAAATGGCACTAAAGGCGTATGAAGAACAATTGGCTAGAGACAGAGAAAAGGCAGAAGAGCCAAGAACTGAATCAAGCAGTGTAACAAATTTTGATGAACCAATCAAAGACATCACAGACATGATTCCAGACCAAGCACCAAACGGTGTTATGAGCGAACGTGCAATTGAGTTCAGAAAAAGATTCCAAGTTCCAGAAGCTAAGCCAAGACAAACATCTTTTGCTGAAGTTGAGCCAAAGGAAAAGAAAGGTGCTCCTAAATTCTATAATGAAAGCAAGAGCCCATACAACCGTCCACCAGTTGAACTTCTTAAGCATATTGAAATAGACGAATCAACTGAAGAAAACGAAGAGTGGTTCGAGCAAATGGCAACAAGGCTAGAAAACACACTTGCAGGTTTCAATGTTCCAGTTACGGTGACAAATATCGTAAAAGGTCCAGCCGTAACACGATACGAGCTTCAAATTCAACCAGGCATTCCAGTTAAGCGTATTCAGCAATACGCAAACGACATTGCAATGAACATGGAAGCAAATGGCGGAATCAGAATTGAAACTCCAATCCCGGGTAAAAACGCAGTTGGTATTGAAGTTCCAAACATAAAAATCACACCAGTTCCAATCAGAGATGTGATTGACAGCCCAGAGTTTAAGCGTTCAAACCCTCTTGCATTTGCTCTTGGAAAAGACATTGCAGGAACAACAATGCTTTGCGACATTGTTGACATGCCGCACCTTCTTATTGCAGGAAGCACGGGCAGCGGAAAATCGGTTTGTTTAAACGCACTTCTTGTAAGTTTAATTTATAAGATGAGCCCTAAAGATTTGAAGATTATTCTAATTGACCCTAAGCGTGTTGAATTCCCTTCATACAATGGGCTTCCACACCTAATCATGCCACAAGCGATTATTGAGCCAAAAGACGCAATCAACGCTCTAGGCTGGGCAACACAAGAGATGGACAGAAGATATCAATTGTTCCACTCAGTTGGAGCAAGAGACATTCGTCATTTCAACAACAGAGAAGAAGTGAGAAGCGGAAAAGAACCAAAACTTCCTTCAATCTTGATTGTGATTGACGAGCTTGCAGACTTGATGCAAACAGGCAAGCGAGAAGTTGAAGACAGAATCAAACGTCTTACAGCCCTTGCGCGTGCAGCGGGAATGCACCTCATTGTTGCAACTCAACGTCCAAGTGTTGACGTTCTTACAGGAACAATCAAGGTAAACCTTCCTTCACGTATAGCATTTGCGGTTACATCTATGCCAGACTCAAAAACAATTCTAGACCAAGGCGGGGCAGAGAACTTGCTAGGTAAGGGTGACATGCTATATTCACCACAAAGCTTCCCAGACCCTAAACGTGTTCAAGGTGCATACATCTCAACAGATGAAGTTACAGCCGTTGTTGAATACATCAAACAAAACAACGATGCATACTTCGACGAAGAATTGATTAAAGATGTTGTTGGAAAAGAAGAACCAAAAGTTGAAATGGCTATGGAAGATTTAGAAGACGAAAAGAACAAGTTCGACCCACTTCTTCCAGAAGCATTGAAACTTGCAATTGAAACTGGGCAAGCGAGCATCTCAATGATTCAGAGAAGATTTGCCGTAGGATATGCAAAAGCTGCAAGAATTATCGACCAGATGGAACAAGCAACGTTCATCTCTCCACACGATGGAAGCAGAGCAAGACGAGTGTTTGCAACAATGGACGATTTCAACCTTCTATTCCCAGACCACGCAGACAGATAGAAAATGAAAGCGACGCAAGTCGCTTTTTTTGTGGTATCATAAGATATGAATTGGTCAACTGATGAACATAATACTCCTCCAAAACTGAAAGGCAAGCAGCCTGGCTTTAAACGATTCTTCACCAAAGAAATGATAGCTACTATGGAGAAGACTGAACTATTCCAAAAGCACCTTAAACCCGATGTCTTAAAAGGAGAAGTTTTCCCAGCAATTCGTAGAGGAGAAATGCATTTTTATCACAAAGGTGGCTGTCTATATAAGTTTATCGGCAAGGATTTAAAGTTTGAAAAGAGACATAAAAATTATCATAAATATAGTAAAGGCACTGAAGGAATGACCTGTGATTATGAAATAGCAAAAAAGCAATGTGAAAACAGATACTTCACAGGTGAGAGACAACTTATGGACAAACTGAACAGGCACACTTTCAGCTCAGAAAGAACCAAGATTGTTGTGCTTGATGTTGAAGTTTGCTTGCATTGTAAAACATACGGTGATAGAAAGTGTGATTTAGTTTTGCTAAACGTTGAAGACCCGAACCTGCCAAAAATTATGTTTGTGGAAGGTAAGATTTTCAAAGACAGTCGCGTAAATGTTAAAGTAAATTTTGCTCCTGTAGTTATTGAGCAAGTAGACAGATATACGATGGCGATAAATGAACAAGCTGTGGAAATAGTTTTTGAATACATAAATCACATACATATAATAAATACAATTTTCGGCACTAACTTTGAGTCGCCATTTCCAGCGAGCTTATATAACTTTAATGTATTTGGTTTTGATGCCTTTGTTTCTAACCACCTTATACCGAAAGCGAAATTGCTTGTTTATGAAACACCAGAACAACCAAATATAAACGGTAAACACAGCATAAACATGATAAATAAGGAACTCAATAAGGAACCTGGTGAAAATAATGTTATGTGGGTGGCAAAAGGCAATGAACCAACACTTGCCGAAATATGGGAGGCTCTATGCAAATAAAAATTCATAGAGGCTCGCACCAAATCGGCGGAAGCATTGTTGAGATTAAAACAGAGCGAACACGAATTATTATCGATATAGGCGAGGAATTGCCGTCTGTTGATAAAAGAGATAGAGAGTTCAATATTGAAGGTGTAACAACAGGTACGCCAAACTGCGATGCAGTTCTCGTAACTCACTATCACGGCGACCATGTTGGCATGTTTGAAAAGGTTCTGCCTGAAGTTCCAATTTATATGGGCGAAATAGCAAAGAGAATTTTTCACATCGTTCAACAAACTATAAAAAAGAAACTAGATAAAGGCAACCCAGAACTTATTGAAAGATTTAAAACATTCGCACCAGGAAAGAGAATTAAAATCAAAGATATAACCATTACACCATTAATGATAGACCATTCTGCATTTGACGCATATGCGCTTTTGATTGAAGCCGAAGGAAAGAGAATTCTTCACACGGGAGATTTTCGCATGCACGGAGCAAGGGGAAGCAAGATGCCACTTGTCTTTGAAAAGTATGCTAGCAACATAGATGTGCTTATTCCCGAAGGAACAATGCTTGGAAGAATCAGCGAAAAGGTGAAGACACAGCATGAACTTACACAAGAAGCCGAAGAACTGATGAAACAACATAAGAACATGTTTGTTCTTTGTAGCTCAACAAATATAGATTCAATTGCTTCGTTTTATAACGCGGCAATCAAGAACAGAAAACCTTTCATCGTTTGTGACTATCAATCTGAGATTTTGAAAATTGTAACTAAAAGCAGCAAGTCATCGTTCTATGATTTCGCAAGACAAAAAATCTACACGTACAAATCGAACTTACACAACATGATGAGCAAGGTTGGCTTCTGCATGATGGTTAGAGTAAACTATAGAAGTGAACAAGCAATAAAGGCTTTTCCTGAAAACATACTTATATACTCACAATGGAGTGGGTATTTGGATAAAGACAGGTCTGCATTCGATAAACGAATACATAACTTTGTGGAAAAAGCAAAACATGCGGGCAGCAAGGTTGTTTCACTTCACACAAGCGGACATGCACCTGCAGAGGATATTAAGAAACTGTGCGAGATAACTAAGCCTAAAATAATAATTCCAATTCACGTTGAAGACCCGAAGAACTTTACAAAGCTTGGAATAAAGAGTGAAATAAAAATATTAAACGATGGAGAAATATTCGAATGTTAGAACAAAAGAAAATAGCTTTCGTTTCCTTAGGATGCGACAAGAATAAATTTGATTTAGACAGAATGATTGGGGCGATTGTTGCTTCCCCAAATTTTGCCATTGCAAACGAACATGAGGCTGACGCAATTGTTATAAACACTTGTGCGTTTCTAAAATCCGCGCGTGAAGAGGCAGAGGGAATTATTTTGGAATTGAATAGCCTAAAGAAATCACAAGGCACAAAAATCATTATAAGCGGTTGTCTTCCTCAATTAGACCTAATTTCAAAAGAAGTTCTAGACTGTGTTGATTTGTGGATTAAGATGAGTGAACAAAAAGACATTGTCAAAAAGATTGAAGCACTGTTTGGAATAAAAGAAAGCAAGTGGAATTTTGTTCACAGCGCCATAACCACGCCACCGCACTATGCATATCTCAAAATTGCAGAGGGTTGCAACAACTGTTGCAGCTATTGTCTTATTCCTTATATAAGGGGGAAATACATTTCCCGTCCACTTGATGAAATTCTTAAAGATGCAAAGATTTTGGAAAAACGCGGTGTCAAAGAACTTATTCTAATCGCTCAAGACGTAAGTCGCTGGGGCACAGACTTGGAAAAGAAACAGCGACTTATTGACCTTCTCAAAAAATTAGAAGAGATGAATTTTTCTTGGATTCGTTTGATGTATATGTACCCAGATGGAATTGATGATGAACTTATAGAACACATTGCAAACTCTAAAAAAATAGTTAAATATCTAGACATCCCTTTGCAGCACACAGAAGATAAGGTTCTGCAACTTATGAACAGGCGAATGACAAAAGAGCGTATTCTAGACCTATTTAAACGCCTTAAACAGCATAATATTGCCATACGTTCAACATTTATCGTTGGCTTTGCTGGAGAAACAAAAACAGAATTTAATGATTTAATTCGATTTATAAAAGAACAAAAACTGAACAACGTTGGTTTCTTTTCTTATAGCAAAGAACCAAAAACTCCAGCGTTTAATTTCAAAAACCAAAACAATAACATCATCAAAAAACTTAGAAGAAGAACAGCTTATATAACTCAAACTGCTGTTGCGAAAAGACTCGCAAAAAAAGAAAAAGGCAAGGTTTATGAATGTATTCTAGACGAGGTTATCACAGTCAAAGACGGACAATATTGCCTAGTTTTAAGAAATCAGAACATGGCACCTGAAATTGATACCAAAGTTTTAGTGATGTGTGATAGAATGGAAGATAGAGGAAATTTCTATAAAGTTAAGATTACAGGCTCGGTTGGAATAGACTTAGTTGGCGAGATTGTTAATTAGGAGACAAAATGAATTTACCAAATGTTATATCGATTATAAGAATAAGTCTTGTGCCAACGGTGCTTTTCTTCTTCTTGCTAGATGACTCTTTTATGTATGGTTTCATACCGTATGGAAAAATTATTGCAATGTTTATATTTATGTTTGCCGCAGCGTCAGATTGGCTTGATGGCTACATCGCAAGAAAATATAGCAAAATCACAAACATTGGAAAATTTCTAGACCCGATTGCAGACAAGATTTTGGTTCTTTGCGGGCTTCTTCTTGTTATTGTTGCGGGAAGCATTTTCTATACATGGGTTGGAGTTCTTCTGTTGTTCGTAATTATAAGCAGAGATTTGGTTGTGGATTGTTTAAGAATGCTTGCGTCATCAAAAGGCGTTGTGATTGCAGCAGACATTTTTGGAAAAGCAAAAACAATGGCAACAATGGTTGCAATTCCATACATCTTCTGGATGTCTATAAATGTTTCATATGAATGGGTTGTTGGAAACTCAAAAATTGCAGTGGACGCAGTTGGCTATGGCTTATTGTCGATTGCAGTGTTCCTAACACTTCTAAGTGGTGTTAATTATGTTATAAAAAACAGAGGCGTTTTAAAGGAAGCGAAAAAAGAATCTACGGAGGTGTAGTTGAAAGCAGCGATTCTAGTTGTATCAAAACCATCTTTAAGCGTAAATCAAGCGGCCACAAACCGACTGAAAAATTTTTTGTATGACAAAAATATAGAATTCGTTTCAGAAACAAAAACAACCACAAAAAAAACTGAAACAATCTTTAGTTTGGAATATTCAAAGAACATGGCGGACTATGTTTTTGTTCTAGTTGATAAGAAAAGTTATTCCGCTTTCAAAAACGCATTCTGCAAATTCTTTTTGACTGATGTTTCCGAAAATAGCTTTGCAAAAAC
>Ga0131853_10020801_pt1 | contig 11913 bp, 10 predicted proteins | sample TergutLab28metaG_FD_92764 | JGI IMG/M metagenome (GOLD analysis project Ga0131853, IMG submission 92764) | Labiotermes labralis P1 segment gut microbial communities from Petit-Saut dam, French Guiana - Lab288 P1 (version 2) (version 2) | ecosystem: Host-associated > Arthropoda: Insects >...
AGTATATACCATGTTTAAAATATTCAGTACCTATATTTGTTGAATAAATATATAAAATGCAACTTTAGAGGTTAGCAGTGCGGTACGACCACTATAGTTGACATTAGGCGTCTAAAGGTTAATATGCATGTGCAGGTATGCTTGCCAATATGTACCCTGCAGTCAGAGGGCAGACAGACTTGTAACGTTATATTATTTTGTACTAACATGGCTGATTGCAAAAGGAGACTTGATTGTGTTGAAGTAAAATGTAATGTTATATCTTTGCTTAATTAAGCACCATGCTGTATGGAGAAGTGTAGGTATAGCTCCACTGATTGTTTTCTTAGCATTGCATGTAGATGAGAGGTTAGCTTTACTCTTGGAGGAAGAGGCCTTAGTACCTGTTAAATATGGGGTTGGGTGGAACCCAGAATAAATACCAACATTTCAGAAAAGGAAGAAATATCTTTCCCCTATAAGAAATTGAAAATAAACAGGGTGATTCAAAAAGATGGACCAATTGAACAGTAAATTACGTACGAAATTGAGTCCATCTCTTTGAATCACTCTGTACTTCGATTTTCAAGCATATAGCATAGTCACTATATTAAATAAATTAACCCACTTCCATTTTATTAATCACTATAAAAACTTGTATTATATGTTATGTAAATCCAGGCTGTGATTCTGATGCTTGTGTCTCACAGCTGATATTTGTCCCTGCCTTTCCCTGCCTGAGTCATTCAAATCTACGTTGGCTTCAATGATGGATGTGACGCTGCTCAAAGACCCTGTGTTTATGCTCATCAGTATCAGCAACTTCTTCGGCATGATGGGGTTGTACGTGCCGTTTGTATACCTGGTTGACGCAGCAACTCTTGTTGTAAGTAACAGCTCCGAGCCTTCGTCACTTTGGCCAGAATCAGACATAGTAAATGGCTTTGAAATTTTAAACTGTTTTAACTTTAACATAACCTGTGAAAAGCAACAAAACAGCATTAGAACAGTATTTAAAACTCATTATGAAAAAATAGTGTAGCTAGCTGAATCCTCACTAGCATGGCATTTCCAAAGCACCTTGTAATTTTAGCTGATTTATCGATATTGCTTTGTTTTCTTAACAATCACACACCTCAGTGTCGGTACTGCTTACTTCTTTCTCCGTTAAACACCACACTCCTTTTCCCAGATTCATTCCCTCTGCATTTCTACCCCTTACTCTCTGGGGTGACACCTCCAGCACCCTCTCTGTCAGTGATTGGTCAGAAAATGGTAGGGTTTTACTTTCATTGGCTGACCTATTTAAAATTCTCAGAAAATAAGCTTAAATTTCCATGGAAGAAAAACGCCTGCAACATAACCAAAAGTAGCTGATTTCTTCATCAAATGAAACCATAAATTTTGTCAACACAATGCCAAACAGAATTTCAGAGTTCCAAGTCCTTGCACAGCTCTGAAGTTGTCACATCTGGAGGCACATGGATGAAAGTGAAAGGGTTGAGGGTCATGATTCCCTTCACACAGCAGGTGGTTCAGCAGATTGCTAATGTTAAGCTCCAGTAAGTTGTGATCTTATGAACTGAATTCAGCTGGCTCAGGATATGAACTTAGTGGTAGTCTCTTAGGAAAGTGGTTTCCACTAGGTGGAGTTTCGTTGAATGCCAGTAGCTTCTGCCTCATGGACCTTATTATGAAGGAAAAGAAGTCATGTGACAAAACTGTGAGCGTACAGCCGCAGTGTCAAGGAATTGCCCCTGTAACCATACAGATGATACAGAGCCTGTAGACAAAAACAGAACCAGTACTTGTTAAATTTATCCATGTTCCATGCAGTGAGTTAAGTCACTGTACACACACCACCAACTGCACTGTAATTAGATACAATGATATACAAACGTATGGTAAACCACCTGCATGTTTTGGCCTCTTTGGCCATCTTTAGGGTGGTATTTAACAAAAAATAAGTCAACATGGATACATGCATTCATCTGAAAAGGTAAAGCAGTCCCATTACAGGCCTGGAGTGGCCCAGAGAGTTCCAGATTCTGTGACAACGGCACAGGATGGTGGTAGGTTGCCAGCCTTACGCACCGGCCACCCTTATCCCCAGGAAATGCTCCTGGTACTCATTTTTGTTAGAGGCTGAGTCGACCCCAGGGCCATAGTGCGATTGGAAGGATTTTATGTCAATGAAAAATCCATTGACACAAGCTGGAATCGAACCACCAACCTTACAATTTGTAGCACAGCACCTTAACCACTGTGCTACCGCAGTCCCCATGCATTCATCTATGGTTCTATAAACAACAACGTGAAACACAGGAACATGTCCAACAAATATGAATTTCTTCAACAGATGTTTATTTGCAATTCAGATAATATCCGTTACGAAATATCTTGCATACTATGCATTTTAAAAATTTAAGTCATAAAATGAGATAGGTGTTCCATCTAGAATATATTTTCTATCACATGACTACTTGCCATGGAGCAAGCGGCCTTGTTGGTGCATAGCAACCGCTGGCGCTGCCATGCTATATGATGCACAATCTAGAGATAAAAAATGTTGTCTGTAGATCAGGTTAATTATTAGCAGTTTTAGCTCCTTACACATTTGTATGAATACACACATTACAGCAAAGTAATTAGAGCTGGCACTTGTTGCTGTAACAGTCTGCTACTTCTTGTTTAAGGGCATTGACTCAAATTCTGCTTCATACCTTCTGTCTATAATTGGTATCACAAACACCATCGGAAGGGTGGTGTGCGGCTATGTGGCAGACTTCCCCAGGGTGAATGCTCTCCTAATGAACAACATCTGCTTGGTGGTGAGCACCGTGGCTGTGGCAGCCACCCCTTTTTGCACCTCCTATGCTGCATACAAAGCAATGGCAATCTTTTTTGGCATTGCTATTTGTAAGTACACAATAATACCTCATTTGTATTTCTATATAATTTTTTTTTAGAACTAAGTAAATAGGTAAGTTCACATTTAGAGTCAGACTGGTACAAGAGCCTAGAGAAACAAGCATTTTGCTTTAATGTGGCACATCTTCTTCCTCTTCAATTGGCACTTCAGCCCACTGTAGGCTTTGGCCTGTCGAACAATGTCCTTCCATTTTTTTCCTATCTGCCACCAACTCTCTCCATCTTCTCACTCCCAGCACTTGAAGATCTCTTTCTACTGCCTCTTTCCATCTTTTCCTGGGTCTTCCTTTTCTTCTCATCCCTTCCATTTCTTGAGTGAAGATCTTTTTGGGCATCCTATCCTTCTCCATTCTCTCTAGGTGACCTAACCAGCTTATCCTTTACCCTTTTATCCATTTTACTGTATTTTCTCCTTTGCTCGTCTCTTCTAGTTCATGATTTGTCCAACTTTTCCATTCCCCGTTTTCATATTTAGGACCATATATTCTTTTAAATATTTTCCTTTAAAAAATTAGCAGAGCTTGTACTTCTTTCTTTGTCACCCACAATGTGTCACATCCCATTGCATTATTAAGTAGGCGAAAATTACAATATGTCAACACAATATTATGTTCAGGAAGAATAGAGCCTTTTTTCTGCTACTAATAAAGAAACCTTGATAATTACAATTTTTATGCAAAGACCAGTGATAATGATAATTAACATAATCTTACTCATTTGATTTTCTGATCTTTTATGAATAAATATTTTAAAATGTGCGATCTGAGGTTGCTGCAGCAGTTGTGCTGAGGTTTCAGGTCTCCTGGGGTGTTACTCTTCATTGTTTGTTGAATGGTCATCAATGTTTGCAAAAAATGTAATACCATCATTTTCATGGGTCAAACAGTCAAAGAAATCCTTCAATACAGAATCACATCTCACAGGACTCACATCCTCAAACGCTGAACATTACTGACATGATCTGATGAACTGAACAGTATGCATTTATTTACATACTAAGATGCAGTGACCAGTAGCTACATATTGACATAGTAAGATGGAGTGACCAGTAGCTAGCTACATATTGACATAGTAAGATGGAGTGACCAGTACCCATATATTTACATAATAAAATGCAGTGACCAGTACCTATATATTTACATAATACGATACAGTGACCAGTATCTGTACAGTTACATAATAAATGCAGTGACCAGTACCTATATATTTACATAATAAATGCAGTGACCAGTACCTATATATTTACATAATACGATACAGTGACCAGTATCTGTACAGTTAAATAATAAATGCAGTGACCAGTACCTATATATTTACATAATAAGATACAGTGACCAGTATCTGTATATTTACATAATAAATGCAGTGACCAGTGTCTATATATTTACATAGTAAGATGGAGAGACCAGTACCTATATATTTACATAATAAGATACAGTGACCAGTATCTGTATATTTACATAATAAATGCAGTGACCAGTGTCTATATATTTACATAGTAAGATGGAGAGACCAGTATCTATATATTTACATAATAAGATACAGTGACCAGTATCTGTATATTTACATAATAAATGCAGTGACCAGTGTCTATATATTTACATAGTAAGATGGAGAGACCAGTACCTATATATTTACATGATAAGATACAGTGACCAGTATCTGTACATTTAGTGGTAGTGTGCTGCCTTTAAGTACCCGAGATCGCGGGTTCACACACGGCTGAAGCCTTCAGGATTTTTCAGGGCGAAAAAATCCTCAGCATGCCTTCCTTTGGAGGGGAAGTAAAGCCGTCGATCCCATATCTTAGATTTGCGGCACGTAAAAGATCCCTAAATGACGTGGAAGTAGTCATGTAGGCAAAATTACCGGAACTTTCTCGCCCACACAGTTCCACCTTTCGCTGCTAGGATCTCTCGCGTCGTTACGGACGTGGAGGCACCTGGCGGCAGAAGTGGGAACGTCTAAAAAGAGGTAGCGATAGGGTAGTACAATAAGCCTTAAAGGCTGCGGTACACCCATGGCATTAGCTACGGGCCCTAATGATGAAGAAGACGACCTGTATGTTTACATATTAGGGTGCAGTAACCAATACCTGTATAGTTACATAATAAAATGCAGTGACCAGTGTCTATATACTTTCCAGCCGGATATATTTCACTCACATCCATTATTCTTGTCGACCTCCTTGGACTTGACAAGCTGACCAATGCCTTTGGACTCTTGATTCTGTTCCGTGGCGGTGCTGCCATCATTGGCTCTCCATTGGCAGGAGCTGTTTTTGATGCCACACAAAGCTACGACATCCCATTCTACATGGCAGGAGCATTCTTCGGATTATCCGCCATCACAAGCTTCATAGCTCCAACAATGAAACGTTGCGCAACTCCTCCTGAACTGCCGCCAATTACCGATGTTTTGACACCCATTGATGAAGATGTGGAGGAGGAGAATGAGGAGGAAAGAAATGTCATTCCAGAAATTGTAGAGACAGCTGCATCTCCCATAAATCCTCCACCAACACAGCCCCAAGAAATTAAACAGATTGAATCGGTGCTCTGAATGATTTAAAGTGTAGACCTGTTTTATTAAAGTGGTGTGTCTGAGGTAAACCTTGGGTTACATTCTTGTGAATGTGAAAGACAGTTTTCTGCCATGACATGTATAAAGGCCTACTTATTAGCAGCAGCAAGCACAATGACCCTCTACATTTCTGTATATACAAAATAGCTGGAATGGAGTAAACATGAGTTGTAATTGTCCTTTCAAATGTTTATTTTATTTCAGCACAGAAAATATAATTTACTATATTAAAATGTATTGGGTATTGTTCTTTCTTAAATTCAGACTAGAGGTAATGTGTCAGATGTTATGAATGTTCTCATCCTGATACTGTGGAAATGCAGGTACCATTCTTGTACAAAAACATTTACGATTTACAGGTTTGTCAAAAAAAAGTTACAGATTGTGTGTCTGTTATAGTACTAAGAGGTGGAAAGCACTGCAGCGTAGTGGAGATTACAAATCCCATGTGAAGACCAGAGAGATCTCCCTTTGAGATCAGGAACTCTGTTCCATGATCAGTTCTGAAGGTCACATACTGTATGTATGATTTGATCTGGGAAATATATGTAATTGTACTGGAGATGTCAGTTGTGACTATGAAAGATTCCAGAGCAGTCAAGGTTTTCCAGTGACCAAAGAGAAAACACATGGTTTATGTGCCACGCACTGAAATCAGTGCTATGTTTACAAGCCAGTGACATGAGAAAAATTTAATGAGTAAAACTATATGTGATGGGCCTGTAAGACTTACTGCAAGTGGCTGCTCTATATTGAACATGTTCAGTTTCAAATGCATGCCATTCATTAACTGTTATCACGGGTGGCAGAACGATGCATTCAAGGACCCATTATTTTGAATGCTTGTTATAGGTCACACCAGATGAGAAGGAAACAAAATGACCAGAATAAATACAGTGGTGGGTGTGCATATGTGTGTGCATGTGTGTGTTTATATATGCACATTCGTATGAACATGCATACATCCGTACATATAAGGGGGACCCCAAAAATTTCTGAATATGTTAAAAAAAAATGTATTTAAAAATAGTCATACAAGTTTGGAACTTTAGTCCCCTGCAAAGTATTCCTGCCTGTGGATTCAGTCATCCCAGCATCGCTCCCACTGCTGGAAACATTGTCTAAAATCTTCATTGGAAATGCTGTCAAGGGCCACCAGCGGTTCATGTTGAACCTCTGCAACATCTGCAAAATGCCTCTGTTTTGGCTACAAACAAAATGGTGGTTGTGTTCCACCCTCCCCCTACTCACCTGACCTTGCTTCTTTCAACTTTGTTTTGTTCCCAGAGATGAATCAGGATATGTTGATGTTGCAGAGGTTCAACAAAAAATGCTGGTGGCCCTTGACAGCTAGATAATGTGTCGAGCAGTGGGAACAGCACTGGGATCGCTGCATCCAGTCACTGGGGTAGTACTTTGAAGGGGACTAAATTTTCAAACTTGTACGAATACCATAAATAAGTTTTTTTAACAATTCCAGGAATTTTTAGGTTCCCCCTCATACATACATACCTACATACATACATACGTAATACATACATACATACATATATACATACGTACATACATCAATATATATTAAATTATCTCAAAGAACTGACTGTAAAAATTATAACCAGAATGTAAGGCAATTAGGTTAAGATAACGACTAGCATAACACAGCTAATTGGTGCTGTTTGTTTACTTACACAGGAAGTGAAGATATTTAATAATAACTTACGTATATTTTATAGTGGCAACATTCTGAGTGTATCAGGGTGTTTTCTTGTACTGATCTCTTGCCAAAATAATGAGGGATGTCATCTTTGGGTGCATGATCACTTCAGCAACTGTAGACTGGAAGCTGGTTATTCCTCAATTGTGTGTTGTAACCTCTGGTTTCTATGTAGGCTATGAATGATTGTAATAAATAATGATGTTGAATTTGGATTCATGAAAATCAGTGATTGAAGTGTATGCAGCAGGGGTAATAGAAAAATCCATAATATCTCCATCATTTTGCCTATGTAACTGTTGTGGATGTAAGACTGCATATCGAGCAGGAACTGATCTTGAAAATCTAATTAATAAGAAAGTCCTTAACGATACTGTGATAAACATCTCCTACTCTCTTGCTTTGTGTGTGTCCTGGGAAGCCTTCTAGTCTAGTCTTGTTGCAGTAATTGAACCTAATATGAATGACATCTGTCATTAAACAGTTCACTTTACTTACATGGATAAATTGATGGCGAATGAACAAATGACATCAGGGAGATGATAGCTTAAAAACCTATTTATATAAAGTACTGGATCGTAATTTGCTTGGGCTCAAACACGATTAATTTTGAGATAATGTCTTTCTTTGTGCCATTTGACAGAAAATGGAAATCAGTTTTTTTTTATTGTTAATGGACTGATATTTTTGCATCACAAGGCAGCTAAGTCTGATACACTGGCATAAAGGAAATATTAATGAACTCAGCACCATGATACTTACAGTCACAGGTGATGCCTATAGCAATGTGTGCTTAAATTCTACGTTTTCTTCTGGATAAAAGTATTCAATGAATTGAAGTGATAATGACTTTCTTTATTACAAGGACAAGAATGTATATTTTCCTCACTGACTGTGATACAAAAAAATGAAATGGGACTGCATAATTGACATATGATGAGTGTCTGTTCTCCTCTTTTTCAAATGACTTGTTTGTGTGTCATCCAGTGGGGACAATGCTGCAATCTTTATTTTGTTACTGTATAGATTTTGAAGAGGAAATTCAATGCAGTAAGAAGATGAAAGAAATAAATGAATGCAGATATGCTGGTTGGCAACCTGTGATGCCAGGGTTATTGCAATGTGAATTTTTGTGCAGTGTGAGTGATTGTGTAGTGAGGAACAAACAATACGTGTTTTTGCAAAGAAATATTTTTCATGAGCAGTGAAAGAGTGAATTTTTTTTAATTGGTGCTGTATGAATTCTGTAACATTTAATGGTTCTGCAGTGTGTAATGTAGGCTAGAATTCTGTGACTGCAGCCATTTTTGAATTGTGCTTCTTCAATTTTTAATTCCACGAACCTAAGGTATGTTACAAATGGCAGTGGTGGTTGTTGTTGTTATTGTTGTTGTTGTTATGGGTATTTTGTATTTAATTGATTTCTAAGTATTGTTCATTACTATTTCCAGTTGTTCCAGAATGAATTTAAAAATTATTGTTCAATTTTAAGTTAATGTTTTATCATTATCAGAGTAAAATATTATTTCTCATATTTTATATCTATTTTTACTTTCTGTCAATTTTATACTGTTGTAGGCATATAGATATTCTTTGTTGATAACAGATGTATTTTAATTTGGATTAAGCAATAGCATGAATGGCAATGCAAAGGTCAGGTGGTGGCATTTGTATAAAACATCACAGTTCATTACACCTTTTACTAATAACTGCCACAAAAAATGCTTGAATCTTCAACCTCAAATTTTGCAATTGCTAGAATTATATCAGAATTTTCATAAAAATTTATAGTAATTTGTAGGTTCAAAAACGACACTACATTACTTACGTGCAACTCAAAATTGAGAGAGTATAAATATTTAGCAGTAGCTTTCATTTAATCCTTCTACATTTCCAAAGGTGAGGTTATGTATTAGCATATTTGCTATCTTATGACACATAACAGTGTCTGACATTCTCAATTTTGATGTTTTTGTGCAGTATTTGCATCAAATCAAAGAAGTAAATTATCTTATAGTGCCACCACTGGTCCAGTTGTGCAGGATATTTGTTTTCAAATGATAACAGTTGTGTAACTGTTTAAAATGTGCATCAGGATGTCTGTGTCAAAATAATTTCTGCCATTTGCATTGTTTCCAATTATTGTTAATGGACAGAAGAATTCACTAGTGTGTGTGCAGTTTTGTACAAAATTACAACTGCAATACTTATAATCATAGTAGTAATATTTACAAAATGGTTTGTCTGACTCACTTCATTGGACATAGGTAATACAGTTGAATATGATTACATCTCAGATTTGTGTGTGCTATTCAAGGAAAACTAATATGTGGAGCAGTACTTTAATAGGAGTCCACTGTATTTTTGAATGAAATATAGTGAAATACACTTCTATTAATTCATTTCCATAGAGATATGTGAGTGAATTCAGCATGTGAATTACATTACATTCATTATGAATGTGGATCACCACAGTTCTAGTTGCTGATGACAGCCTATCAGTCCTCGAGATACAGATTCATCAAATAACAGTATTGTACTTTGATGTGTGTACTGCTTGCAACAGCAAAGTTAGGCACATTTCTTTCTCAATATAAAATGAGTATTAGCATAGGGATGGGAGAACGGAATAAGCATTATTTTGACCTGTGATACAGTTTCTTGAAGCAAACAAACAAACTGGGGCACTAAATACAAGAATAAATGGCCACTCATATAACTGTACTTGTAGGATTTCATGAGAAACGAAAGTTTCTTTCTGAATTTGAAATTTTTCCTGCTAGGCTAGCTATACTTAATTTCATCCTCAGGCAGAAACGAAGCAAAAAAAGTGTAACAGATCAGTGACATGTGTGCTAACAGGCAATTTCAATTTGAGATGTTTGTAAGAATTCTACTTGTAAATTTAGAATTCCTCTCATTTCATTTCTGGAAGATTTAATGAATAATGAAGCTCACAGTCCAGTTTTTATCAAATGAATTTTGACAAAATACAATAGAATATATTTTAATAATATCAGTGCAGGTGGTAACATGATGAACAAACTATTAATGAGTGTAAAACTTGGCAACTTTTTAACAATGGATGACATGCTTGTGTTGTGTTATAATATTGCTGTTTGCATGATGGTTGATGAATGTGCCATGATTTGATGACATTGTCAGTGACTCTTTTGTACAGAAGTCTGACACAGTACATGACAGACCCAAGAATTTTGTTTGTGCTCGTAATGGAGTTTGTAATCATGTCAGCTTCATATGGCTTGCACATTTTGTGCATCAGCCATGAATAAATAGCTCTAACATACTTTGAATATATACTACAGAGCTTACATGATCTCACATGAAGAAAATAAAGATATTTAATATTCAGTAATTCAGACACATTACAACATTACTCATTTTTTCTTTTCGTAATTGGATGTATAAACAACCCATCCCTAATTACGGATAGGATGTTTAATTAGAACTGTTCTTAGCTGCAATGTGCACTAGTTTATCTCCATTTTTGACCAGTTCTGTACCCTGTATTGTTGTAATAATGTAGGGTAATGTGTAGGCAGAGCAGCTCATAATGTTTTGTCTCAGACTGTTCATATCGTTAACAAGTCGTACAGCATTTTGATGACTGCTCTCATAGAATAGCTCTCGTGCATGTACTGTTCAGATTGTTTGATCAATATTGAACAGGTAAATGTTTTTAGGTGCCGAATTAAGACTATGACGTAGTTTACTGACAAACTGCCACAAATTATGTGGAAGGTGTACATATAATGAGGATAATTTGTTGTATTTTAAAGAGTGCATAGAACGGCTGATATCATGTATGTATGGTCACAGTATTCCGTATGAAACAAATTGAAATGTAAATATAACGTTATACATTCATAAATGATATAAAAGCAGTATTCAGTGTTACTTTTTTTTCTCTAGAAGAAGGTATTATTTTATAATCATTTTTATCCCAATATTAGGTGCAGTTTTTGTATCCATTTTGTCAACAGTCATGTTAGATATATCCAAATGTTTAATTCTAAAGTTACAAAGCACACAGTTGAAATTTTCTCAAATTATTCTTTGATATTAGTAAGGTGTGTCAGTACAAAAGACTGGTGTGCTTTAATCCCTTGAAGATGGACGTTTATCCAAATTATATAAACTTCAGTTCAAAGTATGTCTAAATTTTTAAAGAATGACTGGTTAAAGTCGTTTAGGGAATACATTTGTGTTTATTGTGGTAATAATATGAAATGTCAACACATTGTGTGGCAAAATGTATAGTTTCTTAATGGCATGTGTAGTGACCCCTGGGCTTGAAACGTTAATTTATATAACATTGCATGTAGAAAAGTGCAACAGTTATATAAATATATTTATTCTGTACAACATACATAGCAATATAATGTCTGGTCACAATGACTGTTAAATATGGCCATAGCACTGAATTACTACTTTTTGCACAAATTGAAACACTTCTTGCCTTCCTGGAAATGTTTTTTTAAAATATTGTTGGTGAGTCCTTTCTGTATTTTCATCTGATTGCTGTCAAAGTACTAACTAAATCCAAAATAAACTTTCAAGAAGATATTTGAATAATGGTTGACCAACTAGATGACACTTGCTTTATTATATATTGCTCAACATGTTTCAGACGTTAATACGTCCATCTTCAGGAGCTAGCGAGTACTCGCTAGCTCCTGAAGATG